>Ga0136643_10004797_pt1 | contig 18828 bp, 8 predicted proteins | sample TergutLab28metaG_FD_96883 | JGI IMG/M metagenome (GOLD analysis project Ga0136643, IMG submission 96883) | Labiotermes labralis P1 segment gut microbial communities from Petit-Saut dam, French Guiana - Lab288 P1 (version 3) (version 3) | ecosystem: Host-associated > Arthropoda: Insects >...
GTAACCATGAAAACGAAGCAAGTATTAATTCTATCGATCAGAGTGCTGTGGTAATCCGGTAACCACGGCAAATCCAAGGGCATTTTATGACAAACATATATACATGGCACTCTTTCTTATATTGCTTTTCTTATTCTAAACTCTCTTGATTTCAGCAAACAAACTATGCCTATGCATGTATATGCTGTGTACGTTTTTATTATTATTTCCTTCTTCATTAGCTGCCAATGTAATTCATCAATACGGCTAAACGTTCTAGAGATGTGTTGACATTTATGAGACTTAATAATCAAAATGTGTTAAAGGAAATTGCGCCAAATTACAATTTCAAAAAACAGTACGAAGAAAGTTATAAACCAATCGTAAGAAATATTAAAGTATATGATTACCCAATAAATAATTATCGTTTCTATTTGATTCTGCGTTACACGGCTCCCATTTTCTAAAAACATGTCAATGTTTTTTAGCTAGTTACGCGAGAGCAGAAAATGTTCTGATGAAATCAGGATTTTCTTTATTCAATGTCTCATTGCACACTTGTTCTATTATATTTTAGATAAGCTTTAAAGATATGGAAGTCCAGAACAAATTGGGGTTACGCAGCCACCTGGTGTAGAGGTTACGCCACTGACAGATGGGGGAAAAATAACCGTATCTCGACCACGAAATCGGTGCTCTGGAATCAGACTTTCTGTGGTTTGTCATTGTTCTTCCGGGAAATATCAGGGATGCTAATTTCGTTGGTTCACGACAGCTTCCTGGCAGTTCCTTTCCAACATCCTTCATCAATTTTCCACAACCCGCGTTAGCATAGTCAGTATAATGACTAGACTGTGCGTTCGGAGATTCAGGGTTCGTTTGCCAGCAGCGACAATAAATATCTCCGCCCTCCAAAATATTCAGACCGGTTCTGAAGCTCAAACAGCCTCCAATTTAGCGCGTGCCGTGGTGACCTTCCCAGGTGTAAAGCGGCCGAAACGTGAACCTGACCATTCACTTCCGCCTACTGCATTTTCCTTCAGCGTGCAGGCGGCCATATTTACCTTTACTTTTTCCAGTTGTCCTACCATTTGACGCTACATAACACGACAAGCTTAAAGCGTCATTAAATAAATAACTAAACGTAAGCAATGCACTAAGTAAAAACTACGCAGTATCAAAGGAAGTCTTATAGTGATCATTTAGGTAATAACGTTGTGTTGCAGCATGGTGGGTAGGTAGGACGTTTCGACCACAATATAAATCTTCACAACCTCGAAAACCTCAAATCCAACACAGAAGAATGGTAACCTAACAGAGCCTGTCTATATAGTTTAGTCGGTTTATTGAGAGAGCTATCACTCTAAGCAGCGTCATTTGTAATATTCCAGGCAGTTTTTGTTTCCTTTATTTTCAAATCCCTGGTTTTCAATTGTCTACTGAATTAACAGCCGTGAATAAGCAGTGCAGCTGAGTTGACCGTAAACTCGGTATTCAAGTACGCATAACGACATCAATCCTCTTAGGTAAATTGTAATCCAGCAAAAAGCAGTCAGCACCGTGCAAACACTGCAGAACAGCTGCTCACTTGGTGCACAGCTATTCCGTCGTTCTCCAGAAACACGGACTGGCTCGTAATTACATTTGTTTTGCCACAACAGGCAGCGTAGTTTTGGCTTCCTGACTGCAGCAGCCGGGTGTCAAGCAGACCGTAACAAAGAACAAGTCAGACTTCTCTAGCGTTTCAACTAGATCTCATGACGTGTTATCATAATCATTGCAATGTTGTCTTTTGTGTAAGCAAAGTGTTCTTGTTCTCATTCTTTCTCTGTAACTAAACTTACAGCACAAAGAGTTGCCATAATAAATAATTTATTATAAATATTATTATGAAGTATTTAGAATGCAATACTGAAAATTATTGGAACTAAGAGGGAGGAAATACAGCCGGCTGCACAAAATTCCATAATCAGTAGACCGGCAATTAATACTTTTTTACTAAATATTATGTCGAATATAAATTCTGGAGGATTTTATGAACGAGAAGTGCGGCAGGTCTAATACGGAACACAAACGGACAGCACATTTTTTTAAACGTTGAGAAAAATGTCGCTCGTGACAACTAGTACCAGAAGCAAGGACAATTGTGAAAAGAATCCTAAATGACTAGGATGTTAGGGCGTAGACTGGATTAATCTGACTACGTATGAGGATCAGTGACGGAATCTTGTGAAAACAGTAAAAAATTTCAGCTTCTATAAATAAAGGAGGGTTTTTTACAATCTCAGCAACTATTAGCTTCATTAAAAGAATTCTGGTTCGCGCAGTTATTTGCAGACGGCTGGGGATGTTTCATTGAACTTTTCAGACTAGAAAATCCAATCCTGAAGGCCCAGTGCTGCTTATCCTCCATAGCACGACTCTTACGGTCGAATACCAACTCTTTAAAGCACAGCGGTCACAAAACCTACCACCTGTTCTAAAAATAAAAATCTGTGTACATTTATCATAATTCGTAATTGTCTGAGCACTGCAAGCAGCGACTATTTTTATCAAAAGATTTGTCTTTTTAGTGGAGACATCTCTCTACTGAGAAACTGTGTTTCAATGCAGAAGCAATTCTTATGTCAAAGCGTTAATTTTAGAAGTTCAGATTTTTCACATGCCTTGTAAAATACTCAAAGCACAATAAATATTTATCTTCAGTGAGTAAACGTGAATCACCTTGACACCAAACAGGGTTAATGTATCATTAAACGTCAAATTGGATACAGGACGCATTTGAATGGAATGTAGTAACAAATGAAGATAACACGAAAAACAAGGCGACAAGAACAGCAATAACAAGAAAGACTGCGCGGATTTCCAAGTATATATAGGGTGAAGGGGGACAGGAGGTTGAAACAGAGACAGGATATTTAGGTGGGTTTAAGGACGTTGACAGTTATTAAAATTGAATAGCTTCGGTAAAGAATGAACGAACGAATGATTGAGTGAGTGAATGAGTGAGGGAGCGAGTGAATCAATGAGAAAGTTAATGAAGAAAGTGTATGTGCTGCACTGGTGGGGTGTTAACAGTGGGAGACTGACATGCACGGAGATAAACCTCTACAAATGTTACTTTTTCGAACATACATCCCACAAGGACTAAACTCAAATCGAGCCAGGACCTCTACGGTGAGAGGTCGGCGACTAGCCACATAAAACATGGCAGAGCTTAAGATGGAATTACAAAGCCGTAAGCATGAAGAATGAAAGGCAAGATACATTCATCTCTCGATAGAAACGCATTTTAATACCACTAGAAATATTTCTTTTTCTCATCTGTAAAAATGTTATTAAAACAGACTATCTGGCGTTTAGTTTCACAAGCTGCATTTATTTAACATTCTGGGATAAGATATCGTACAAGTTTGTACGTAAATAGACACTAACCTTATGCAAGAATTCCTACCTTCTCTGGAATGTGGCTTTGACCTTTAAATGTACGTTATTATAATCTAAATGCCGTATGCTTAAACATTTCAAGACTACATTAATTCATGTTTATCATCCTTAAAAAGCCAATGAATTTACACTTACGACATGGTTTCAAAATATAAACTTCAAAACCGGAAAGAGTGCATGGTTATGTTGGATATTTGTAAAGGTAGGTTTTACTTGTAAGGAGAAATGAATAAACTTAGTTTCTGTTGACACAGTGAGACACACAAATGCACGCACGTGAAATGCGTTTATCCCATGTTGTTCATTACACACATGTTTCGACCGTTGTCGCAGTCATCATCAGGGTAATTTGCGAGATTACATGGTGTCCTAACAGACCGTTAAAGTGGTTAAATGAACAACAAAGCTTGTCTGAAACTTCCTACATAGTCATTGAACGTCAGCTTATTAGTTATTAAAACCAGATAAAATTCAAATTCTTTAAAAAAATTGGGTGTATTGTTTATATAGTTACTGTGCACCCTGTGTGTTCTACGTATGTATGTATGTATGTGCCCTCCTTGTTATCTTGTCAATTGCCCTCATGATGACCGCGACAGCCGTAGAAAACACGTCGGCAATAAATAAGATGTGATAAATACAATTCACATGCGTGCATGTGTATTTGTTAGTCTCATTTTGTAAAATAAATCATTTAATGCATGGATACGGAAAGTGTTAAAAAATATAAATTTTAGAACTCCAAACTTAAAAATGTTATTTGATTGTAGATGAAGATCGTGTTCACTGTTCACTGAAACAAAATGAAATCCGCTGACTTGCCGTACCCTCTAAATAATACATTACATTGCACTGTGCACGGCCTGAATAAAGTGTATGAGTATATGCTGCAGCTGTAAATAAGCATACATATTTATACCGTGTTTAGAGCTAAGGAATAGAGTAATATTTTGCATACTCAAGAACCACGGTAAAATGTATCTCGTTTTAAAGCCCTGTACTCCCATAGCCAGTAGCAGCTACAGTAGCCAGTCACTGAATGCATGCGCCTTTCAAAATACTCCATGTATTCTTACCCCGAAAGGAACGCTTCAGTAGTTTCTATGCCTGACGTCTCTTGTACTGATTTCCGACCGACGAACGTGGGCAAAAAGAGCAGGTGACGTACAGGGGAAGAACGTAATGACAAAACACAGCGAAGAAGACATATGATCAAAGGACCGAAAGCAAAATATTTAATGAATGACTGAAATAACCTACAAGTGAATTTCAGAAAGAAGGAATGACAAAGACAGAAAATGAACGTTTTGGATTGTCTTCAGCTATTTGGGTTTTGAGTTCAGAAAATGTATCTTGCTGGCAGTACTGTCCAGGTGCACAACTCACGTAACGCACCATGGGATAATCCTGGACCTGGTTACGTGGACAACAATGTCGCCTGCTCTGCGCTTAAACAACCACTAGACAGCACGGTACGTTTGGTTGCATAAACGTTAGGCGTTGATTGGAAATCGTGTTCCGCGTTGATACATGAAACTGATATGGCAATAATTTGCATGTTGGCAACTGATATCTCACAGAGTGGACTGTTCGTACGTACCGTGTAACAGATAACGCAGCAAGAAGAAAGAAAGGAATGAGTAGATATGGGAATAGCGAGAGTAATATACAAATGGAAAGAAAAGATAATATTACCAAAAAATGGAATATGAATAAAGTGAAAGAATTTTGTCGTCTTCGGGATGTGACACCACGCCTGTTCTTAAAACAGTAGAAGTTTAAGGTAATGTCCATAATCTTCATAGTTTCACCGTGCATGTTCATAGTATTAAGTCTTTTTTTTTGTCCAACTAATGCACACAAATTATTATAAAATTGTTAAACATTTAAAATAATTTAAAATTATAATAGTTGCTCCAACATGTTTCGGTTTACATAAACCATCATCAGGGAGCTCTCAGCCTGTGCTTCGCTAAAGTTACAATTTTGACTTCGGTTACATAACGTTACTTGAAGTTATCGGTATTGTGGCTGCACATGCTTTTTTGTCAGTTTATTGAGTCTTCATGTGTTGAATTTTTCTGTTTCGCCACTTTTCCCACTACCTTTCCAAAGTCATTTTGGCAAACTGTTACCTCCCAAGCAACACACATGCCCGTTATATTTTAACACGCAGAGTAACATAAACAGTTCTTCACAGAACTGTTTATGTTACTCCAGTTTTTTTCTCTAAGTACTTGATTACATTTAATATTTTGATGCTAATGTAGCTTTTATCCAAAACTCCATTTCTGTACTTAACAGATTTTTCTTTAATCTTTAATCCACTATGCAAACTTCACAACTGTAGCTTCAAATGCTTTACATTGCAGTCTAAAATATCTATTTCTTTGTATTTAATGAAATATGCTTACTCCAGTGTAGGCTACTAAATATTCTTGTTGCTTTCCTGACTTTTTTAATTCCATTGAACATTTTTTTGCATCTTCCCGAGTTTTTTAAAAATAGATGCTAAGTACTTAAATACCATAGTGTTTTTAATTTCAATATTCATACTTTGTATGTCAGTTCTATATAGTGATTAAATCAAGAAGAAGGAGATTATGCGTTAACACGGCGCGCATACAGAATAAATTACACTTCGGTTAAAAAATTGTCATAGAAACGTCTAGAAAGATTATAAAAATTAGAAGGCCTATAAATATGTGGAAAGATGATGTCAAACTGTGACAAGGGGCAAGACACCACGAAGGTTTGGATAAAATTAAATTTGCTAACAACAGAAAGAAAATGCTATGACAAAATGGTTCTTTGTGTTTCTACAAAATCTGCTTTAATCTCGGGTTGCTGTCATTCGCACAAATATTCAACTATTGCCTTCAAGCGCCATAAAGTGCCTAATTTAAAGGCCCTATAAATATAACATAGACCCTGACACACACACACACATGAATTCTCCAAATTACGAGCACATCGCAACCCCATACCAAAGAGCATATTCAACGTACTTCGTCGAGTTCAAAAGTCCACTTAATGTTACTGGATTGCCATTTGTACTGTACGTTCAATTAACACGACATCAAGCTAAATAGTGTTTCAAATTCATCTCGTGCTTCGTGCTGCATCTTCATCACAAAGCTCTGTCTGTTAAAATTGTTGAACTGAAGGTTTACTGTTTATCCTAAAACTCATAACAAATCCATCAATATACTCTGTGAGCGAAGTTGACGGATTTTAGCTTTAAGTTAGTAGTACAGGTAATGACGACTGAGCTTTAAAAGGGTTGAAAAAAGTTGTGTTTTACATGGAGATGCTATTCTTTCCTGTACGCTACAACAGGGCTGCAATGGAAATTTTACCCGTTGTTGCGAGGAAAAAAAATCTTTTTTTATCACAAGCTCTTTTACACCAGACCAGTGTGAAAGTCTATAAATGTAACATGATAGGCAACTTCGGAGCATGAAACGGGATACTAGAACACTTCTGGTGTGTGCTGCAAAAGCAAGAGAGAAGAGACAAGACTATTCACATACTGTCACTTTGGTCCTGTTCTTGCATTCCTGGCTCTCTTTCCTCTCCTTTTATAGATCCATTGTCCCTTTTCTCTCTCCATCTAACTTATCTAACTTCTTTGTATTCAATTTCCCATTTTCCTGCGTCAAGATCTTTTTCGTTTTTTTAGTCTGTCTCCACTATTCACTTCATTGGTAAGTCGTTCACATTTCTTCTGAAGAAACATGGCTGGATTACCGATAGAAGCTTAGCTGGTCTCAGATCAGCAAAAGAAAGTATAAGATGACCACCCCATTCACTCAGCGTAAAACACTGAACGAAAGATGTTAAAGACTGGACTTTATACTAGCCTATAACAACAGGTAATATTGAGGATAGATCAGTCAGTTAAGTTAATAGCTTCACGTTACTCGACTGAGTTGGATCCTCGACATAAACAAAAACCTCCCTGTTCACCACAATGACCAGAACAGCAACAGCTTTTGGGGTATGGACGCGATGGTTCAGGATTGTGTCCAGTGGCTTGTGTCTCCCAAATTCCCCAAGGCATACATGAGGCAATTAACAATGACAATTGTACCTTTTAACTCCGCCACCAAAGGCATAATTGCATATCATAACTCTGCCATCAGAACCTCGTTTCTAGCAGTATTTTATGCCACGCGAAAGAGTTACCATTGAGACAAAAATATTTACAAGTTCGTTTCTCAGTCTGCGTTAGCAGAACAAATGAAAATAAAATTGGCGGTATCCCGAGTGTATGAAAGCAGATTTCCAGTACACAATACTTTTTCTTGCGTATTTGCATTCGGCATTACATTTAATCGACTTAGAGTGAACTTGCAAATATAACAGATATGAAGGTGACATTTCTTCACTTGTATTACAAAAGGAGTAAATTATCATATTGTGATGTTTGAAATGCCTTCTTCTCCCTCTAGGTCCAGATTTGTTTCAAGTGTTTTAGGCTGGAATATGTGCAATACGTTTAATGACACTTGTTTTATATTTCATACGGCTTTTTATTGCGTTTCTCTAATATAAACTAAATTATTTTGGGATAAGATAAACCACGACAGCTGATGATTTCAAATATTAACCAAATTTTTTAATTTTGACGTTTTGCTGACCGTGCATCTCAGTATATTTATTTCAGTATTCATCCAACTTGATGCACAAAATTTGCTTCACAATAAGTTTTATTTCATGCCTCTACATGTTTCGAGCACATGTGCTCATCATCAGGAGGTCAAAATTGTATTACACAGCTTCTGGTATCATCACACCTATAGGTGTGATGATACCAGAGGCTGTGTAATGCAATTTTGACCTCATGATGATCACATGTACTCGAAACATGTAGAGGCATGAAATATAACTTATTGTGAAACAAATTTTGTACATCAAGTTGGTTAAATACTGAGATAAATACATTTTTGAAGGTTCCTTCATCATCTGCGCTTATCAATGGCCATCACGTAATGTTAGGAGAGCGGAGAGCAATCCAAGTCGATACTGGAGACATTCTAACAGGCTGGTGATCACAGCGATGTGAACCTTACATCTCACCTACACACCGCTCCGCAGCCTACGTTTCTAGGATACAGACATAATAAATTTCAGAATAAGCTCTTGATTTAAAACGCAACGTGTTGACTTTTTGTTTCCTTATTTTACATTAGGCGAAAGAAATGGACCTAGAAGGTAGACATACTGTCCTTCCGAGTGACTCATTCGCTAACAATTCAGTGGGGCGTCTACAGGACACGCTATAAGACACCTACCATCCTGTACAAAAGCTGACCATGTTTCCCCCACCAAACCACCCACGAGCGCAGTTCAACTACTCTTACACACTTAGCACTTAGCCCGTTTAATCTCCCGAAGACAAATTAACATTTTGCATATCTAACTATACTTTTCTCATGTAACCCATGAATCCATTAATTGCTGTATACTGTAACAGTTGAGGGATATCATAAAATAGCGGTTTCAAAAAATATGCAAGCCTTAAACAATTGAACTAATCTAGAAATACAGCTTGACAAAATAAATACTGCTAATATCCGAAGATAACTTTTTATTGGACAAGTCGAATCTGTAAACCGACCGAACCACAAGCAACTCTCGACTGTTCTATGGAGACAGACTGTTTTCGGCCATCATTGGCACATACATTTTCTAACCGTAAGTAGCTATAAATTTCCTTGCGACTTGGAGATAAAATGACGAATTGTAACCTTATACTTCACTATCCACATATAAGCTATAAAAGTTAAATTATAATGTTCCACTGTCGCAGAGCAAACACACTTGAGTTATGTCATGGTAAGCCATTCCGCAGGATCATATATTTGTGTGTGCTGAAAAAAAACTGTCGATAAAATCAAAGTATTCTGAAAGGACTATTTATTTAAACAAATTGATGTCTAGTACCGGGCTTCAAACTTTTTTTGAAGTTAATGAGTAACCAAGATTGTTTTTCAACTAACTCGTTCTTTTGTAGCCCCTGGGAATCCGCGGCCTTTTAAAAAAGCACTTCTTACTGCTCGTCAGACCGATCCCAGCGCTGCTGATGTTCTGCAAGTGTAGAGATAACTGCTTGCACATGGAGATTAAACTAAGGTTTGTTTACGCTAGCTTATCTCTATTTCTCTTCATGTCTGAGGCTGTATCCTGCAATTCATTTTCCAGAATTCTTAAGCCGTGTTAGCCACATTCGAGTTCAGTTCACAACAAGGTCCCGAAATGAGAACTGAAATTTCACAGGAGTCAGCTTAATTTGAATTTACGTTCCATCTGCTGCATTAAACGAAGGACTACTTTGTAAGCCGTGTCTATCACTCCGGGATGTCTTGTATAACATTCTCATTGAATATGGTATCGCAACGAAACTGGCAAGGCTAATAAAAATATGTCTGAGTAGAACCTATACCACAGTCCGGGTAGACAAACATTTGTGTTATGCCTTTTCTATTAAGAATAATTTGAAGACAGGAAATGCCTTATCGCCATTTCTTTTCCACTTTGTTTAGGTGTATGCCATTAGGGGGGTTCAGGTACACCAAGATGGCTTGAAATTAAATGGTACACATCAGCTTTTGGTTTATGCTGATGATGATAATATATTGGGCGAAAGCATACAATCTATAAAAAAGCACAGAAGCCTTAGTAGTTGCTAGTAAGGAAATTGGACTAGACGTAAATGCTGATACAATTAAGTACATGGTCATGTCTCGAAATCAGAATGCAGCATGAATTCACAACATAAAGACTGTTAGCTCCTTTGAAAGGGTGGAACAATTCAAATATTTGGGAAAACCTAAAGAATCAAAATTCTATTCAGGAAGAAATTAAGATCTGATTGAAGTCAAGGAATACTTGCTATCATTCGGTGCAGAATGTTTTGTCTTCTACTTTGCTATCAGAAAATATGAAGATTAAGATACACAGAACTATAATTGTTCCTGTTGCTTTGTATGGGTATAAAACTTGGTCACCTGCGCTGAGGGAGGAACGTAGCCTGAGGGTGCGGAGGAGAATATTTGGGCCTAAGAGGGACGAGATAAAAGGGGACTGGAGAAAACGACATAATGAGGAACTTAATGATCTCTACTCCTCACCGAATATATTCGGTTGATTAATTCGAGAAGGATGAGATGGGCGGGCATATAGCACGTATGGGGGAGAAGAGAGATGCATACAGGGTTTTGGTGATGAAACGTGAGGGAAAAAGACCACTTGGAAGAGCCAGGCTTAGATGGTAGGATAAAATTAAGATGGTTCTTCAGGAAGTGGGATACGGGAGCACGGACTGGATTAATCTGGCCCAAGATAGGGACAGGTGCCGGGGGCTTGTAAAAGCAGTAATGAAATTTTGGTTTCTACAAAATTCGGGGAATTTCTTGATTAGCTGAGAAAAGGTTAGCTTCTCAAGAATGACTCTGCTCCATGGAGTATAGTACAGTATAGTATAGTATAGTATAGTATGGTATGGTATGGTGTGTTATGGTATGGTATGGTATGGTATGGTATGGTATGGTATAGTATAGTGTAGTGTACTATAGTATAGTATAGTATATTATACTATAGTATAGTATGGTATAGTATAGTATAGTGTATTATAGTATAGTATAGCATAATAAAGTATAGTGTAGTGTATTGTAGTACAGTATAGTATAGTATAGTATAGTATGGTATGGTATGGTATGGTATAGTATAGTATAGTATAGTATAGTATAGTATAGTATAGTATAGTATAGTACAGTATAAGTTTTATCCCTCTGTCCATATGCATATTTAAACCTTTGACAGCGAGGGGTTACTCTATCCCCGACCTGCTGTAACTCTGACGAGTTCTTCATTTTGCATTTGATTCCGTTCAGATAACCCTAACCAATTTTTCTTGAATTTTCTCAATCACGACAAGCAAATAATTGAATCATTACTGAACTCGGAGCAGGAACACTTCTTTCCGTTTCTTTCTTCATTGATATTTAACAGTTCAAGGCTATAGACTTCAATCTGCCGGCCCCAGTGGCCACGCGGTCTAAGGCGTAGGTCTGCGGCCGCTCGCCTGTTGAGATTGTGGGTTCGAATCCCACCGAAGTCATGGATGTTTGTTGTGAGTGTTGTGTGTTGTCAGGTAGAGGTCTCTGCGACGAGCTGATCACTCTTCCAGAGGAGTCCTACCGACTGTGTTGCGTCGTTGTGTGTGATCAATAAACCTCAAGAATGAGGAGGCCATGGGGCGCGTTGGGCCGAAACGACACAAGAAAGAAAGAAAGAAAAGAAAAGACTTTAATCGACTGATATCATCGCTAAAAAAACGACAAATCACGGCGTCACATGGCAGAAAACTGTCGTCTTAGCGTGCAACTGACATTTTAGGACCCTTTCAAAAAGTATGGTTGGCAAACTTTGTAATAAGAGCGAAAACAACAAATTTCACTAAGTCCTAAGATCATGAATACTCTAAATAAATTTTAAACTCAGATCTGTCTCACAAGTGTTACATAATGAGAATGCAAGACGAGCTGTCTTGCTCTGATAAAGTACAATTTAAAAACAAAAGAGGATCACAAATCGGGAAAATTCATCACTTGTAAGCGTATTATCTATCAAAATACACACCTCCATTAAGTTGCAAGAATGGAGTTATGACTGAATACAATAAAACGTACGACGCAACTCAGAACTAAAGCAGTGTGATGGGATTTGAATCTTAAAGTAAATGGAAAATGAATATTTTTCACATGTAAATATTAATTGGAATTACAAAGAAAGCAAGTAAATTTCAACTTTAAATACAGAAGATTAAAATCGTACAATCATTTAAAATGAGAGGGCTTCACGATCACCATCAGACATTCTACTCTTGGTAGGACTCCTCTAGGCGAGAGATCAGCCTGACGCAGAGACCTCTATCTCATACAACCCACAACACTTACAAGAGACAGACATCCATGTCACCGGCAGGATTCGAACGCCCAATCCCAGCAAGCGGGCGGCTGATAGAAACATACTGTAATAAATTATAAAATGAAATGGCAACAATGTAGTTGACTCGTGAAGGACGACGATAGTATTAGTTAAGATAACAATGTTGCCAAGAGAAACTGATAACCGCACAGTCGATAGGGCACTGTTGGACCACTAACCAAGCAACACAAGAACAGTATGGGCTATGACTACTCACGTGGCGAACACGTGTTGGCTGAAACGCTGTTTTGTAAGAACGTCAGTTCTGGTACAGTACAATACAGTACAGTACAGTACAATACAGTACAGTACAATACAGTACAGTACAGTACAGTACAATACAGTACAGTACAAATGTCCACATCACAGTAAACATTTTCACTGCCACATATTTCGTTTCGCACACCCTTACGCTTTGCAGAATGTAAAAGGCTGAAGGGAAATGAAGGTAGAGAAAGGACGGGACGGAGAAGGGAAAACTGAGATTATAAGGAAGAAAGAAAGATTACAGTGGTGGGAAAGAAAAGAGCAGTAAATAAGAAAAAAGGGAAAGAAGGAGAGGACTGGACAGCCTTCAGTGTTTATGGTGTAGCACAGCCATTACTTTCCGTGGGGATTTATGTAAAGAAGGGATATGTCACAATTCCGTCCTTAGCTTCTTTTTAAGAGATGCCAAAGGGCTGTTAAACTTTCTGTAATAGGAGATTTGTAACAGGTAAAGTTGGGTGTATCAGCCAATTATACCTCGGGCCCAGTCCTTTCATCCACTCACTGAATTAATGCAGGAATATATCACACTGGCAAGATGTGTATGTGCGTATTAATGTCTTAATTATGTAGTTTAATTCGTCATATTATTCATGCTAGAGACTTCCTGCGTGGGCAGATGGCTCCTTTGTTAATACATAACTAGAGCCCGTACAGAAAGACGCTGCATGTCCCCTCTGCCCAAACACTGTGTGTGTGTGTGTGTGTGTGTGTGTGTGTGTGTGTGTAAATGTGTGTGTCCTGATTCGGCTTTTGAAAGCCAGTGCAGGCTACCTCGAATTATGCTCGCTGGTTCATTACTATATTTTGTCGGACGACCAAACATCGTCAAAGACCCTGATAAACACAGCGAACGGGACAGAACAGTCGGTTACAGCAACTACGCTACGGGATGGACGACTGGGAAATCTTGTTTTGATTCCCGGCAGGGACAGAAAAATTTTCCCCCCTACAAAGCACTCAGACCGATCCTGGGGGTCCATATGGCCTCTTACTCTACAGGTACTTGGAGTTCTTTCGCAAGGGGTAAACAGCCGGAGCTTCAAGCTGACCACTCATTCCATCTAATTTCGAGGTCAAAACAGTTGCGAAGGCACACTGATGACTTTGTCGTCTGTCTGTCCTTGCGCATGAAACAGAGCGACACTCCTCAAACGAATTTTCGTGAAATTTCACATTTGAGAAATTTACTAAAATTTTTGACACACTTGGATTTCGCTGAAATTTCTACGAAAAAAAACATACTTTGCAACAAGAGTGATCTCCCACCGTAATTGGTCTTTATAATTGACCTTAAAAAAGAGAGGGGATACTCTAAATTGAGAGAGGAAGAACTAGATCCCACTATGTGGACAGCTCGCTTTGGAATGTGCTGTGGACCTGTCGTAAGGCAGACAATATAATGAATGAATGTAGGAAGGAATGAATAAATGGAGACTGTATTCTCTGTGTGGTTCGCACTATAGCCAAAGAAATCGTTTTTACAACTCACACTGTGAGGTACGAGCTGAGGCTAAAGAAAGAGTTGATCATCGAGTATACTCGATTGTAAACGCAGAGTACGGCGTTTAGAGCACATCAAATTTAGACCTATCCGCTTAGATATCCTGTTGGAAATCGAGTGTAAATCTCTCAATTAGATACGGAGAATTCTTATAGTATATGTTAAAGGTGTGTTTGTCTGGGAAGTATTCATGAATTTATTCTCTATGGGCATCAACAGAACGAATGCGCTTGAAGTGATATGTTCTGTGGAGAGTTCATAGCCTGTTTCCCTATCAAGAGGTGTCAAATAAATGATTATAACATGTAATCTAGACAGCGCTCTCGTAAAGGGAACTTACACATTGTTAATCGCCCAGACCTGACGGTCAGATTGTCCCATTCTTACACCTGTTCTTCACTTCCTGTATGAAGACTGTTGTCTTCCGGTACGTATGCCGTGCATTCTGGTAGAATATGCCGACATTCCAGAGAAAATGTTTAGATTATCTACACTCTTGGAGAGATAAAAACCCCTGAAAGGCCGTTATACTTCTACGAGTGTAAAGTAAATTATGTCACATCCCAAAGGCAGCAATCTCCGAAGGGACCGTCCTTAGAGTGTCACATCTCACTCCATTAAGCACGTCTTTATAGTAAAAATATTTTTAAGAACGTTTATGCACGCATATTCTATGGATGTAAATTCCTTAGCTCTATGTACTTTCCCATTTTATGTATTACAATTTAACACATTCCCACCTTTCGGGGTCAGAAGCTACTCCCGTCTTCAGGCTTACTTCTCTCAAAATAAATATTACTACATAATAATTATTGACACAGTGATTAAACACGTATTAGAGTTAAATTTGACATCAATCGGATTTAATCAGTGTTTATTCAATTACTTAATTATTCGTATCGCGATTAAACTCGTAGTAGGGTCAGATTTGACTCTTGACACTAATACGAGATTAATCACAGTGCAAATAATCATTGCGTAGTAACATCTGTTTTGGAAGAAGAAAGACTGAAGACGGGAACTGATCCAACTCTAAAATGTGTTAGTACGATGGAAAAATTCCATAAAGCTAATTAATTCAAATCGTCAGAACCGTATCGAATTGTATTCTACCGATGTACATTTTGTTTATACATAAAACTCACCGTTTTCTCTAGTAAAATTTTTTTGCTAAACGTTTTTTGTGTATTCCTCGTAAAGATGATCCTCTGCCCACTAAACTCTCCGCCTTCAGTTCGTTTCCAAGAAATGTAACTGCCCACTACTCTAGGAACGTCCACCTACACTCTTCGCAGCAAACTCAGCGAATTAACACAGACACAGACTAAATGTTGATAAAGGAAGCCAAGATACTCTCTGCTCAGTAGACACTAACTTTCACGTGTCGTGCATGTAGTCTACTGCAGTGACGTCAAATACACACCCACAACACAGCTACTAGGCTGACGTCTTTCCTCCCTATTCAACATGTACAGCCCACTTCAAACATCTCTCTGCCTTTCACGTATCGATGGAGAATATGTTCAAAATAAGGAGCTTCTTGTAGGGTACAGCATGTTGATACTTGACTAACTACAGCACCCGAAGCGTATGCACACGTACACTGAAACTCATACGATAGGACAATGGCCAAAGTTAACGAGTCGTCTTCACCAAAAAGAGGCATGTCCATTTCTGTACAAGCAAACATTTCTCCAAAATTTGGCCAAACGTCTAAGATGGTCAGTTTTATCAAAAAGATTGGAGTGTCTGTTTACTAACTCTTAGCTTATAAGATTGGAGATTCTCACTGCAGTGACTACCCAGATTACTGTCATTTGGAACGCGACGTTTTGGAGGAAACTGCTGCCTTCATGTTCATGGAACAAGATAAAGATAAACAGCGGACGCCTCCGAAAATTAGCAACTGTGTCGATCTCGAAATGCACTGCTTATTTAGCGGTAAGGGTTAAATTATACTGAATGCCGCATATTCGTACTATAGCGTACTTAACGCTCTCAACATTAGAAAATGTGTCTTTGTAAACTGCTGCCCCGGTTTGTCATTACACAGAATGTGTGCCCCTCATAGTTGAAACAAATTGACTGCAAAGTCAAGGTTTCTATCATGTACGAGTATTAGATACAGCTTCATATTTGTTTGTCTTAATATAAAGAAATATAAAACAAATCCGTATTTACGCTTATGCTCGTATAGGACAAAAATCTGTCAAGGCGAATAAACACATTTCTCGGGTGTCGAGCCCTGTCGAAGTCCAGGTGTTAGGGCAGTGATCTGTCTTCACGCGACGGAGAAAGAGCGGGTATTCGACAAGTTGGTTTTCAGCTTCTCTGTTTACGTTGTTTTACATTAGCTTTGAAGCTGCTGAAAGCCCTAGGATATTCTAGTGTAGTCAGTGTACCTCAATAGGGTTGGATAAAGGTAAAGCAATCTCATTACAGGCCTGGACAAGCCCCGGGCTTTCCGGGAGGATGAGGCTCCCAGATTTCAAGACAATCGGCACATGAAGGTGGTAAGGTTGTCAGCCATACGCACCGGCCGCCTTTACCCCCCAGAAAATATTCCTGGTACTCATTTCTGTTAGGGGCTCAGTCAACTCCAAAGCCACAGTGCGGCCGAAAGGATTATGGCAATGAAAAATTGCAATGACATCATCGGGAATCGAACCCGCTTGTAGTGCAGTGCCTCAACGAACTGAACCACCGCGTGCCGCGAATAGGGTTGGAACACAGTGAAAATAAGGCTAATCCCATGATTCAACGTCGTGTCTTCGTAGTCTAAGTAGGAACATGTACGTCCATAATGCAGTGTCGCACAGGTTATGAACATAAATAAATATGAAAAATTTAATTCGATAATATGATGATCTGTATCGAAAGAGAAAAGACAAACTTTCCCAATATCATCTCACCTATTACTTTATTTATTTGCACGGCGCAAAAGCCCCTATTGGGCCAGGACCTCCTCAATATCGAGGCTTCACGATCACACTCAGACACACAACACCAGGTAGGACTCCTCTGGACGAGTGATCGGCCAGTCGCAGAGACCTCTACATGACAACACACACCAGTCAGAAGAGACAGACATTCATGCACGCGGCAGGATTCGAACCAGCAATCCCAGCAAGTGAACGGCTTGAGGCCTACGCCTTAGTCCGCGCTGCCGCTCGAATTTCAAAAACTTTGTCACTGAGCCGAATGTGAGAAGACCATTAGGCTCGTATTCGGAAGGTACCCGACTACAGTATCAAGCTGGCTACTAGCTATCGTCAGTTGTAACGTCCGTTCAATCCGTATATATTTGTTCCATTGAAGGATTCCGCCAGTAGCTGATACTAAATAGCATCCAATTACAGAATCGTTAATGAGTCATGAACTGGAAAGCGTGCAGAAGAAAACGGGTAAAAGTAAAGATACGAAGCCCCAATACCCACTGAATAAAAGGGTGGGTGGACCTCAACAGTCGGTCTGGATGATATGGCGAACAGAATAATTATGTGCCCCTGCCGAGAATCAAACTACAACCCCTCTGTCGCCAAGCCCGTCTCCTGATCACTATACTAACTAAGAAAGAAGCAATTATAACGCAAATTTAGGCACTGTCCAATGAATTCACGTAGAGGGATTCAGGGAAACCATAATAACTGATCTCCCAACACAGATTTGAACCCAGGGTCTTTCAAATCTAACCAGGAGTGCAATCGACCTCGAAATTAGTATTATTCAGTCTTGATAGGCTAATATTGCAATAGTGCCTTCAGACGGGTCACGTCCTTCCAAACTCTTTTTCTTCACGACGTCTTCCCATTTCATCAAATACTAAAACATCTCGAGAGTCGAAACACAGTCGTTGAATAATCCTAAATGAAAATTTATAAGATTTCACGTCATTCCCTGCGTAACTGAGCTACCCGTACTAGCAGAAGCACAGAAAACCTATTCCGTCTTCTCTACAGCTTCATTTTTACCGTGAGTGCAATTGTAGATCTGTAGATAGCATCGTGACGCGTCGAATGTGCAACCGAACAGCCACTGATAACGCTCATAAAAGTTTCGAACAACTGACGACCCCCCTGAGATGTGCTCTGCAGTATTGAACGGGACACTGGGGTGGGGGTTAGTGGATGCTCGACCTGGACATGTTGAAGTTAGCACTGATTTTTATCACGTTTCAAAGAACATGTGGTGAAGGATCTATAGAAACCTATCCGAGGTCAATTACAGGTGTAAAAGCAAGTAGAAAATTCAGCTTTAAAAGAGCTGAGAAATGGACGCATGACAGAAGGCTGAAGATGTTACGTGCAAGTTAGTGAATTCGCTGAAGCCGGTAATGGTTAGCTTTTTTCAAGTATTGGGGAAAATTTAAATAAGTTGGGAAATGTGTGCATACTCGTAATGTTACAGTTCTGGGCGTTCGTTGTGTTACTGTTTCCAGATCCACATTTTGCAAAGACTAACTTCTGTCATTTTTTTAAGTTTTGCTGACCGTGCATCTCCGTATATTTATCTCGGTATTTAACCAACTTGATGCACAAAATTTGTTTCACAATAAGTTTTATTTCATGCCTCTACATGTTTCGAGCACATGTGTTCGAAACATGTAGAGGCATGAAATAAAACTTATTGTGAAACAA
>Ga0136643_10004798_pt1 | contig 18827 bp, 13 predicted proteins | sample TergutLab28metaG_FD_96883 | JGI IMG/M metagenome (GOLD analysis project Ga0136643, IMG submission 96883) | Labiotermes labralis P1 segment gut microbial communities from Petit-Saut dam, French Guiana - Lab288 P1 (version 3) (version 3) | ecosystem: Host-associated > Arthropoda: Insects >...
GCTGGCTTAACAATTCACGCAGGTTATCCAAAGATTATGAAATTTCAACTGTTTCTGCGGAAAACATGGTTATGATTTCACACTTGGCTACTTTGATTAAACGCTTTTGAATACGGCTTCTTAGATTTGGTTGTAATTATGGAATTCATCTCTAAACATGCGCGGTCGTTTTCGCAAGTTGGGCGTAACGGGCGCGTTCGGCCAGCGCCTGAACTGCGTCACAGTATCCCCAAGCCGATATCACCAAGTCGCGGATTGAGAGCTTGCGGCGCTCGCGAAGCTCGTTCCACAAATACGTCGGCAGGAATACCCAAACTCGGAAAACCGCCCCTCCCAAGCTCCCAAAGTCCGACAAAACAAGATATCCGGCCTTGCTGAACAGCACCACTGGCAAAGCGCTTTGCGAAACCATACGCTGAAGGTCGTCAATTGAAAATGAAAGAGATTCAAGCTCTGCCAGTTCCTTGCCGCAAGGCAGCGACGTCAGGGAAAACCATATTTTCGGAGCCTGCCCGGCCGTTCCGGCGGAGGTTGCTTCTTGCGTATCGAAAATGTCTGACGCTACTCTAAGCCAGGTCTTTACTCTGGCGATGGTTTCAAATTCTCCACGAAACAGGGCAAAACGCACCGCCCAGTACGTCATGGTTAAGGTGGCGTCTTTGTCGATGCTCTGCAAAAAAAACGGCTCGTTCTGAGTCAACGTATCATCTTTAAAAGCCGGATGATCTTTAAACGCTCCGCGCAACATCAAAACTGTCGGCAGATGTTCTCCGGGAGGTAGCATCTGCGACAGCAGTAAATTGCGAATTTCCAGCACCGCGCTAGCCGGAATGTCAACTCGCGTCACATTATCCAAGGCAAGCGTCTGTGGGCCATTTTCGTATAAAAAGACCTCGTGCGGGTCAGAACCGGGTTTTCCCCAAATCCACCGTTCGTAATTACGCATAAAGCTATGGCCCAAAAGGTAGCGATTATACGGGAGCAAAAGGATCACCCTTGGCCCCAGTATATCCGGTATACCTCTGGGGAGAGCTGTTTGAGGCAAGCTGGCTATAGATCCATTTGACATCAATTCAAAAATCAAACCGCTACCCTCCCAACTATAAACAAACGGCCCTAGTTTTAAAGTCAAAAATCAAAAACAATCGCGTTATCTCGTACCTTAACCTCGACCGTTGCTCCATCTTGCACGCCGCCGCTTATAAGGGCACGAGCAAGAGGAGTTTCCACGCGGCGCACAATATAACGTTTTAAAGGCCGCGCACCATAAACCGAATCATACCCTGAATCGGCTATGAAGTCCACCGCGTCATCCCCGAAATTCAGCGTTATTTGACGGTCAGCCAGCCGTGACGACAGCCCTTTCAGAAGCAGCCGCACTATTTTTCGAATCTCTTCTTTGCGTAAAGGCTTAAACAACACCACGTCGTCCACCCTGTTCAAAAATTCCGGCCGGAATGACGAGGCAAGGGCGTTCATAACGCCGTCACGCGTTGATTCGCTTATCTCTCCATTGGAGGAAATCCCATCCAGAAGCATGGCCGCGCCAATGTTGCTGGTCATTATCAAAACCGTGTTCTTAAAATCGACCACGTGCCCTTGGCCATCGGTTACTCGCCCGTCGTCCATAATTTGAAGCAGGACGTTAAATACATCGTGGTGAGCTTTTTCGATTTCGTCAAATAGGACAACTGAATAGGGCCTGCGTCTCACTGCCTCCGTAAGCTGCCCGCCTTCTTCGTAGCCAACGTAGCCGGGAGGCGCTCCCACAAGGCGCGAGATAGAGTGTTTTTCCATGTACTCCGACATATCAACGCGCACCAAATTGTCTTCGCTGTCGAAGAGCGTCTCGGCCAGCGTTTTCGCCAGCTCTGTTTTGCCAACGCCAGTTGGCCCCAGGAAAATAAACGACCCTATCGGACGTCTGGGGTCTTTTATTCCGCTACGAGCGCGGAGCACGGCGTCAGCCACGAGGTTTACCGCTTCTTCCTGCCCAACGACGCGCTGATGCAGAATTTCGTCCAGTTTCAGAAGTTTTTCCCGCTCGCCTTCTACCAGGCGCGTCACAGGTATGCCGGTCCACTTACTGATGATGTCGGCGATCTCGTTTTCCGTAACTTCCTCGCGTAGAAGGTTATCGCTGCCGCTTTTTTCGTTAGATGCAGCCAATGCTTCTTCTTTTGATTTAAGTTCCTGCTCTAACTGTTGCAGCGTACCGTATTTAAGCTCAGCGACCTTGCTCAGGTCGTATTCATGCTCGGCTTTTTCTATTCGCGTTTTTATTTCGCCTATTTGTGCACGGAGGTCGCGTATGCCAGAGATGGCAATTTTTTCTGAATCATATTGCGCGCGCAAGGAATCCGCACCCTCTCTGGCTTCCTGTAGTTCTTTTTGCAGGGCCTTCAGGCGCTCCTGAGATTGAGCGTCTCCTTCGCGCTTCAGCGCGGCTTCCTCTATTTCCAATTGCATCACGCGGCGACTGGCCGCATCCAGCTCTGACGGAAGCGAGTCAATTTCAGTGCGTATCATGGCGCAGGCTTCGTCTACCAGGTCTATGGCTTTGTCCGGTAGAAATCTGTCGGTGATATAGCGATTCGACAGCGTTGCCGCAGCCACTAGCGCATTGTCTCTTATTCTGACCCCGTGATGCACCTGCAATTTTTCCCTGATGCCCCTGAGAATGGAAATTGTGTCCTCAACGTCCGGTTGTTCAACTCTCACAGGCTGGAAACGCCGAGCCAGCGCTGCGTCTTTTTCGAGGTATTTCCGGTATTCGTTGACTGTCGTGGCTCCAATGCAGTGCAGTTCCCCGCGCGCCAGCATGGGTTTAAGCATGTTGCCCGCGTCCACCGCTCCTTCGGCGGCACCGGCTCCCACTATTGTGTGAAGCTCGTCTATAAAAAGTATTATGCGCCCGTTGCTTTGCTTTACCTCGTTTAAAACGGCTTTCAGCCTCTCCTCGAACTCTCCCCTGAACTTCGCCCCCGCGACAAGAGAGCCCATATCAAGAGCGAAAACCGTGCGGTCTTTAAGCCCTTCCGGTACGTCTCCCCTGACTATACGCTGAGCAAGTCCTTCAACTATGGCCGTTTTGCCTACTCCGGGGTCGCCTATCAGAACTGGATTGTTTTTTGTTTTGCGGCTCAATATTCGGATTGTGCGCCTGACCTCCTCGTCGCGGCCGATAACAGGGTCAAGTTTATTTTCCCTCGCCATAACAACGAGGTCGCGCCCGTATTTATCCAGCGCCTCGTAAGTAGCTTCCGGGTCGGCGCTCTGCACCCGCTGTGAGCCGCGCACCTCTGTGAGAGCCTTCAAGAAACGCTCCGGCGTCAAGCCAAGGCGGTTGAGAATTTTCCCAAGGTTAGTGCTTGTTCCTTCGTCCAGTATGGCCATGAGCATGTGCTCCACGGACACGTACTCGTCTTTCAGGCCGCGAGCTTTTTCTTCGGCTTTTACTAAAATACCGTTCAGGCGCTGCGTGATGTAAACCTTTCCGGCCTCGACTCCGCTGCCGGTGACTTTGGGCTTGCGGGATATTTCGTCCGATACCAGACTCAGCAAAACATCCGGCTCCATTTCCATGCGGCGCAGTATATGCGGCGCTAATCCGCTCTTGTCCTGCAAGAGGGCCGCTATAAGATGCTCCGCGTCCACTTCCTGATTTTTGTACGATATCGCCAGTTTTTGAGCCTCTGATAAAGCTTCTTGGCTTTTGCGAGTCAATTTGTTGAAGTCCATTAGTATGCCTCCAATTTTTAAATTTTATTTGACCAATCGTGACCAATTATATGAATATTGCCCAAAAGTGTAATCCGTTTTTTATCGCATTTTGCGCGGAATAAGATATAATCCTTTATGTTCAGCAAAGTAAGGAGGTCAGTACGTGCCAAAAATGCCAAAACCCGTGCAGGTCGAGGTAGTTCTTTCTAACAACGAGTCGCTTCCGGCTGTGGATGCATGGCTGGTGGTTGATGTTTTGCGAGCCAGCACGGTAATAGTGAATTGGTTTGCGGCAGGCGGCGGCGAACTGTATCCGACCGATTCCGTTGTGTCCGCAAGATCGCTCGCCAAACGGCTGAGAAGAAAAGGAACACCCCTTGTTTTAATGGGTGAACAGAATGCCGTTGCGCCAAAAGGCTTTGACCTGGGAAATTCTCCTTTGGAGATAACGGAAACGCTGGTTCAGGAAAATCCATGTGCTGTAATGGCCACCACCAACGGCACTGTTGCCATATTAAAAGCTGCGTCAACCGGTGTGCCGGTGTTCATCGCCTGTGCGCGTAACGCTCTTGCTGCGCTTTCGGCGGCTATTTCTAAGGGAAGCAGCATAGGCATTCTCTGTTCTGGGCGCGAGGGCCGTCCTGCCTGGGACGACACTCTGTGCGCAGGGCTTATGGTGAACCAGCTGATTGAGCATTTCTCTGACGTTCAACTTTCCGAAGGCGCAAAATTGGCTCTCCTAGCCTGGAAGAGCGCAGAAAATTTCAAGTCATCCCTTAAAAGCGCCGAACACGCGATTTTTTTAGAGCGCATAGGCTTTGGAGACGACGTTTCCTTTGCCGGAGAAATAAACGCCACTCGCGTGGTTCCTGAACTTTGCGAGTACCCTTACAGCAGCACTATCCGCGCCGTCTTGAAGCCAGCGATATTGGACGAGCAAACGTTCCTCACGAAAAGCGAACCGGAAAACGAGCCTTTGCTTTCCCCTATAAACATTGAGCGTCATGACAACATGCAATATCCCGTCGTTTTTCTCGCCGCAGAGCCGTTCGACACGCGGCAGGAAGAAGACTTCCTCCGTCGTTTGCCTGGAGTTATCAGCGCTTCCACGGAAAAAATTTTTTTCGCGGGCGTAAAATACAAAAAGCCGCGCAAAACCAAACTGTCTAGATATGACAGGTCTCAGAGATGACAAATAAAGAAGGGCACAGCTTATGAAAACGCTATATTTGGACTGCTTCGCCGGAATCGCCGGCGACATGCTGGTGGGCGCGCTTTTTGAACTTACTCCCAACCAGGAGCGATTTAAGGCCGAACTGGCTAAAATGACGGACCTGCCGCTCGAAGACTACGGTGTAAGTTTTGAAAAAGGGGATAAAAACGGCATAACCGGAACTTACTTCCGTGTACACACACACGAACATCACGCGCACAGAGGGCTGAATGACATAGAGTCCATAATTATGTCGAGCGGCCTTTCCGTGCGTCTGAAACGCGAAATATTGAGGGCTTTTGCCCTTTTAGCCGAAGCCGAGGCCAAAGTACACGGAACCACGCCGGATGAAATTCATTTCCACGAAGTAGGGGCCATAGATTCCATCTTAGACATCGTTGGGGCGTATGTGCTGCTAGATCAGCTGGGCTGGCCGAGGGTTCTCTGCTCAACCATCAACGTCGGCTCCGGCACTGTTAAGTGTGCGCATGGAGTTTTGCCGGTTCCCGCGCCCGCCACTGAAATTTTGCTGCGAGGCTTGCCTGTCTGCTCTCTGGGCGATCCAATGGAGCGCACAACTCCCACGGGGGCTCTGCTTGCACGCTGCATGGCCGATGCCTTTTGCCCATTTCCGCAGGGAACGATTATAATGTCCGGTTATGGACTTGGAACAAGAAGTTCTGACCTGCCGAACGTTGTACGCGCTGTTCTAATGGACTCCAAAGAAAGCCCTGGCGAAAATTCTGTCGAGCACGATCGGGTAACGCTGCTTGAAAGTAATATAGACGACATGAATCCGCAGGATTTCGAGCTTGTCCTTGAGCGCCTTTTTGCGGAAGGCGCGCTAGACGCATGGTTGGAGCCAATATTCATGAAAAAAAACCGCCCTGGCGTCAAGCTTTGCTGTATATGTTCGCCAGAAATATCCGAAGCCCTGTCTGTTTTGATACTGCGCGACACTACCACACAGGGAATTCGGAAGGTGGCGGTGGATCGTTCCAAATTATGTTATAAAATAGAGGAAGCGGCCACGTCATTTGGGCCATTACGAGTCAAAGTCGCTTTAATGAACAACGAACCTCTGCGCTGCACGCCGGAGTACGATGACTTGAAGCGCATGGCAAAAGAACACGGTATGTCATTGCCTGAGCTCCGGAACCGAATAGCCCGCGAAATTTAACAAAAAAAGCGGCAAACGTAGTAAAATGCAGTAAAATAAATGGGATCATAGATTGAGTCTCAGAACGGAGGTTTCACGTGAGTGCTGTTATAGTAATAACACTTTTGCTGGTAGCTTCGATTGCAGTCAATGTGTGGTTTTTTAAACGCGCGGCGGGTCCGTCTACGAAAACAAGAAAGCAATCTGCGCGCTCGACACTTATCCAAGGGATAAAGAACGCCAGGGAACTTACGACCCTGCGGCAACATTTCCAGTCCGTGGTTATGTTCAAGGAGTCTAAATCTTTGCCGTTGCTTGGATACGCTATTCCAGGCACGGAGCGCAAATTCATGCTGAAATACGACGGCGTGATCGTCTGCGGAAACGACCTCGAAAATATACAAATCACCGAGCGATTCGCAGTCAACCGCGTCAAAATGGACGTTCCTGGCAGTAAAATTTTGGAGCTTTATGCAGACATGAAAAGCGTCCAGGTGTACGACCAAAAGGCTGGTTTTTTCACCTCAATTCAATTGGACGACCAGAACCGAGAAATTGCCAAAAACCTGGAAGAAGTCCGGCAAAACGCTATAAACGGCGATATACTGCGCCGTGCTGACGAAAATACGCGGACGATTTTGATGTCATTAGCAGCTTCGCTTGGCATGGAGGCTGATGTGGCCTTCGATTACAGCAATGCTGGAACTGCCGCGGCGCAGCCTGTGCTGCTTGAACAGGTCGCTCCGGCGGCAACGGAAAATGTGACTCTGGACGCAGCTTCCAATGACGATAAAACCGCTGGCTTTGAGCCGATCGAGCACGAAGAATTTGTGCCCTTGTTGCTTGAAGCCGAACATGCCGCCGTGGCGGACTCAGCGGCATTTGCAACTAACGTAGATGACGAAATTGAAGATATATCTGAATCCTGATGAATGCATCGGGTGTGCTTTATGCAATAAAGTGTGCCCAGAGGTGTTTGGTATGCAAGAATCGCTCGGCGTCGCTAAACTGCTCCGATCTGAAACAGATGATCCCTGTGCCAAAAAAGCGAAAGAGAGCTGCCCCGTAGGTTGCATTCGAGTGGACTGAGAGGTATAATAGCCCTCGTTTTGAATGTTGTGTTGTTTTAAAGGGCCCATAGCTCAAGTGGTTAGAGCCACCGGCTCATAACCGGAAGGTTCCTGGTTCGAGTCCAGGTGGGCCCACCAATTAACCAAAGCAAGTTTAAGAAGCAGTCTGAAAATAAGCAAAGCCCGCTTTTCAGCGGGCTTTGCTTTTATTGCTGTTCTTGCGCTGCCTAACGTGTTTTTCGGCTTACCAGTTGACTCTGAGGCCGATGCGTCCGCCCCAGCTGTAGCCGCGTATGCTTCTTACAGAGACGTTGTAATTGCCGACTGCGAAAACTGAGGTGGTGTCGCTCAACTGACCGGTGATGCCAAGGTCAAACTGAGCCCACGTTCCACCTAGGTCAACGCCGAACGTTCTTGGGTTTAGCCCTTCAAGGTTCGAGAACGTCGTTCTGGCCTGCGATCCAAAATCGCTCCACAGGCTGGCTCGTCCCCAGGCATTCATCCTGCGCCCGTCATCGCGTGCCCAATCTCTGTTCAAACGCGCACCAAGCCGCCCGTATAAAGTACCGCTGTTGCTGAAGGAAATCCTACCGAACGCATCGGAACCGTCTCTGATGCTAAGATGCTCATAGATAAGCTGCGCCTGAGGCTCAATTATCCAATAGTCATTCAGCTCAATCGGATAGCCGCTTTCCAGAGAGGCGAGCCAACCCCAGCCTCTGGTGCTGAGGCGCTGAGGTTCGTCGATGCGCGAGGTCGTTGAGATATTGGAATAACGCGTGGCCTGCAGCACAGCATCGACATACCAGCCATCCTGGTCGATATAGGTGTAGTATGCGCCGATCGAGTAGCCGGTCATTCTTGTCCGGCCAGCTTCCAATCCGAAGCCGAAGTCTTTTATCGCGTATACATCGGCCCTCGCCCATCCGGCGGCGAAATACAAGCCGAACATGTCACGCCAGCGGTTGTCCTCTTCGTCGTTTTCACGCCGCCGGAGGTCTACGCCCGCCTGGATACCGGTGATTGAGAAGTCGTATGATGGGCCGTGCTTGTAGAACGAATTAGCCCGGCTGGTCAGGCTGCCAGAGTAGCCTCTGCCATATCTCCCGACATTACCGAAGACACGCGCCCAACCCGCGCGCTCGTAACCATCAGGCATGATGTAATTGGTGGCGAACTCGCCGTCTCTGCGCTCGTGCCAGGTTCCCAGCGTGCTAAGTCCAAGTCGGCTCGCAAGCGCTGGAACGACTATGCCAATCGGAACCTCCGGCCGGTAGATCGGGATCGTAGGAGGCTGTCCGCCGCCGTTGCCGCCGCCGCCGCTTTCATCGACTATTCTTGAACGCAAGTACCAGTTCTGAGCGTTATCGGGGTTGCCGTCAATGCCGCCCTGGAACAGCAGGTATTGAAAAGCGCCAGCTGCCACACGGTTGCCGAGCCTGAACGCTCCCTCTGAGATTCCATCGTTGGTTTGCACGAGCATGATACCATCGCCGGTGCATACCGCGCCGCCGCCGCCGGTATTTCTGACGATGATCATCGCCTCGTCGCTGCTCGTCTGGCCGCCTTCGAGTTCAAGTATCAACAGGTCGGTCAACTGCGTTGAAGCATCGTTCAGATACGTGTTGAACAGAATTTGGCTGTCGGCATCAAAGGTCTGATTGGCTCCCCTGAGGGTGAATTCGCTGTAGCCTCCTTCGGCGTTGCCGGCGGTATGCCCCAGCGTCGGAATACCCGTACCAGCGATGTCGAGCGTGCCAGAGATTCTGATATTATCTGCCGCCACGGTACCAGCCCTGACTCCACCATCCAATGCGCCGCCAGCCAGTGTGCTGCCAGCACTTACTGTAAAGCTCGACAGTTCGGTAGCCCCTGCTCCGCCGGCCAAATTTTGGGCATCGGCTTGGAGAAGGCCATAAACCGCATCGTTGCGAACTACGAAGGTTCCTGCTTCCACAGTGGTATCGCCATAGATTCCTGAGGTCGCGCCATCGAATATTACCGCGCCGGGTCCGGTTGTCCGCACAGTGAGCAGTCCCTGCGCTTCATCGTTGTCAATACTGTTACCATCGAAGATGATGCTCAGGCCGGATTCGGCATGGAAGACTGCTCCGTCGCCGCTCACGTTATCGAACCAGATTGCCTGGCCCCGCTGATAACCAGCCGCTGGATCAAGATGCGATACGTTGCCCTGGAAGGTGATATCGCCGCCGATGGCGTTCAGCGTAACGGTACCGCCCGCCCGGATCGCGCCGCCATAAGAGGTGCCCCCAGCCGTGTTTCCGATGAATGAAGAATCGCCGGTGGCGTTCAGAGTCACATCGCCCCCAGCCCAGATCGCGCCGCCGCCTTGATGGCTGATAGGAGAGAGAGGAACGATGTTGAACACGGTTTCGTTGCCTGTGGCCGTCACGCTGCCGGTTATGGTTACGTTCTGCGTGGCTTCAATAGCGCCGCCGTGGGTGTTGGCTTTGTTGCCGGAGATTACGATCTTATTGCCCTCAATAACAATACTCCTGTTGGCAAATAATGCGCCGCCGCCGGTGGCTTCGCTAACAGTAATTACTCCAGCTGGCCCAAAACCGGCCCTGTTGTCGATCAAATAGATTTCACTGCCTCGGATTTCCACGTTACCGTGCGCTGCCGGACCTTGGCTTGTGGTGGAGACGTAAATTGCGCCGCCTCTGCCAACGGCTTCGTTACCGACAATCCTAACGATGCTGCCATCATTGCCGATATAAACGCCGTAGGCTCCAAGAATAGCGCCGCCGCCTCCTGATCCGCGAATTCCGCCAGAATTGGTTACTGTGTTACCGGCCAGTATAATTTCCTGCCCCTTAATCGTGACCGTACCGGCTGCGGCCTGAAGAGCACCACCGCTTCCTGCGGCAGTATTGCCAGCGGGAAGGCCGATAACTTCGTTATTTTGGTTCAAGTTGCTCCCCACAACGACTCTTTGGGTACTTTCAGTGCCGATGAATATGCTTGATCTTATGGTGTCATTGCCCGTATAAATAGCGCCAGAGTGCATATCGGCGCTGTTACCTGCTATTGTAATACTACTGCCGTAGATGCGGATATGGCCGCCGCCTGGTCTTCCCGAGAGCGGAACGCTCTCGTCAGTGTAAACTGCGGCTGCCACGCCGGTTGTATGGTTGCCGATCAGCCTGACTACGCTGCTGTCGTTGCCGATTGTGATATTACCTTCACGCGAATAAATCGCGCCGCCGGTGACAACATCGTTGGCTGTAGTCCCTATTGTTTGATTACCGCTAACTTCGATTATGTTGGCCACGTTATTTGTGCCGATGAAAATGTTGCCGCGAGCGTAGATCACGCTGCCGTTAATTGTGGCCGCAGTTACAATATTATCTGAGAAGATAACACTTCCGTTCGTATTGATCGTCAGAGTGTCGGTACTTAATTGATCAAATTGAAACACGCCGCCACGGCTAGTTTGATTGGCATTTGTCATAGTGACATCTGTCAGGGTAAGTTCGGAACCGCCGGCAGGAACAATGAAGTAAAGAGTATTCATGTCAATCTCATGGCCGTTGCCGATGATGGTCAGGGTTGCTGGCAGGTTGATATTAGTCGCAAGCACGGCGTTATCGAACAATGCAACGGAGCCGGTAGCAACATTCGCTTGAGTTATTGTCTGAATAGCCCAAGCGCCCGATGAGGTCAGACTGAAAACCGCCACCAGACAGACGGTAAACAACACGCGCCGCCACGCAGCAGATTTTGCCGTTCTGCCACCGTTGGCGGTTTTGGATACAATTCCCGAAACACCCAAAAATCTTTTTAAAATCCTTGGGAACAGCGCACGAAAATTATTTTCCATGTTCCACACTCTCCTTCACCTAATTTAAAAATATTCGGACATCGCCGATTACGCCACAGTCGAATACTTAATGCACCGAAAGAACGAGCTGAAATTACTGAATATATGTTTAAATAAAAGGCCTACATAGAGCAAGCTGGCAAACACGCAAGCCTGTCCAAAGAAATGAAAGTATTTCTGAGCTGAATATAACAATTCTAAAAAATTTGGGTGCTAAATTCGTATTTCGTATCTTACCACTTGAAAAATAACTGCTCAACAACAGACTTGAATCAGCTCAACGAAATATCAATCATACGTTAACCATACAAATTTTATGGTACACCTTAACATGAATTATGCTTGATAATGTAGCATATACCAGGTATGAAGTCAAGCACGTGTGTCGCCGGACAATGATAATGTCATAGTGTAACGGGACAGAGAAAATGTCCTAATGAGTCAGGAGCGAGTGACATTGAGTATGAATGAGCTAAAGCGTGTGAAAGTTCTGGAGCTGACATTGAACGGCGGCTTGTCTAATTCGGTGGCGTCAGCAAGTTTGGGTGTGGCGATTCGTCAGTTATAGCGTCTTTCAAAATTAAAGCCAAAGGCTAAAAACCCAGATAATATATACATGAAAGCATATTCTAAAGACATACGAGAACGAGTGATAAGAGTAATAGAGCGTGGAGAAGCGCCTTTAGCGACAGCGCAAGCGCCTGGGAGTGGGATTTGGATGGGTATACAAACTATTATAGCGGTTTGCATAATAGTTAACATGAAATTCAAGGCTAAAAACATGATAGCAACGCACAAAAATTTGTTTGTAAAAGAACCAACGGCTCTAAACACCGGATTTTCCACGCTAAACTTGTTGAATTCATCAATGACTGCTTCGGTAAAAATGGGCATGACTATGCTCGCTAAAAGGTTAGAATACACAGGATAGATAATATTTTTTGGAGGTGTATTTGCTTGCGCGTTAAAAACTTTTCTCCAAGAGTACTTGTGCTGTTGTTGGTCGCACTGGGTATTTTAATATCTGTGTCGCTTGCGTCGGCAGCTCAGACTCCCACAAGAAACTCCGGAAATCCTGTCGTAAGAATTGTCAGGGACTATTCTCCTGCTGTGGTCAATATTGATATTGAGGGAGTCAGCAGACGGAGATCGTTGAATTTGCCTTTTCAGAACGACCAGTTCTTCAGACGGTTTTTCGGCGAAGAACTTGAGAGATTCAACCGCCCAGCGCCAACGAGAGGACGCGGCTCTGGCTTCATTGTAAGCCCGTACGGACATATCCTTACTAATAACCACGTGGTGGAGAACGCCACCAGAATCACCGTAACAATGTCTGACGGCAGAACCTACGAAGCCGAAGTCTTGGGCAGAGACCCGACTTTCGACCTCGCCGTCATCAGAATAGAGTCCGACACTGACCTAACGGTTCTGCCACTTGGTGACTCCGATGTCATTGAGGTAGGAGAAACGCTTGTGGCCATCGGCAATCCTTACGGATTCGAGCATACAGTCACGGTCGGCGTGCTGTCCGCCAAAAACCGCAGAGTACACGGGCGAAACGTCAATTTCGATGGTTTCCTTCAGACTGATGCGGCGATTAACCCCGGAAACAGCGGCGGCCCCCTGATTGACATGTACGGCAAGGTCATCGGCATCAACACTGCCATAATTCCGTTCGCCCAGGGAATTGGCTTCGCGGTGCCGGTAAACATGGCGAAGCAGATTTTGGACGACCTGATCGTCTACGGCAGGGTAAGGCGCGGCTGGCTTGGTATCTCTGTGCAGAACTTGACTGAGGAATTCGCCGAGGTCTACGGCGTGGAAGCTGAGTCGGGAATTATTGTCGGCGACGTGTTCCGAGATTCGGCGGCCGAACGCGCCGGACTGAAGCGCGGTGACGTGATTATATATGTAAACGATGAACAGGTTGAAGACGTTCAGTGGTTCGTCAGCAGAATCAGGAATCATGCCCCTGGCGATGAGCTGGAATTGCAAGTAGTGCGCGGAGGCGATGTTATAAACATCCTGGCCATACTTGACGAAATCCCAGAGGGGCAGGGCCGCGTTGCCGCGCCAACCGGAGCGGGAGCCGACCTTCTCATGAGCGTTGGGGTTGAAGTATCCGTATCCACGCCGGAACTGAGGCGACAGCACAGCATCACCAGCGACGGCGGACTTGTGGTCACAGGCGTGACTGAAGGCTCACCGGCGCACCGCGGGGGACTCAGAGAGGGCGACGTAATACTGGAAATCAATCGCACCAGGGTTGATAATCCCTCCGACGCGGACAACGTGGAGAGGCGCGGCGCCAACGTAGTCTTTCTGGTAGAGCGCGGCGGAAATACATTTTTCACATCGCTGCCCGTGGAGTAGCTTTCAATAATCACTCATTCAATCTGACATAAAGCACAAATAACGCGCCTCCTGAAATTTTCGGAGGCGCGCTTTGCCTTGTACCAATTTGAAATAAAAGACCTGAAGTTAGGGTAGCTAAAACCAGCTGCATTCAGCTTTATAGCAATTTGCATGAACATTTAGTCTAAAATGAGATAAAACGTCGGTAATCAACTGCAAGAAGCCTATACATAAAATAGCCAACGGCTATAAAGGAGAAGACCATGACAAAATTGACTGTAAAAAATTGGCACTTCGGTTTATTTTTGTTTATCGCATTACTTATCGTGCCTTATTTCGTAAGCTCGGCTCATTCAAATGAAACAGGCGCCACCCTGACTGGAGCCGTTCTGACAAAAACAGAAAATTCGCCACTAACTTATATCCTTCCCTCCCCCAACACTGATGGAAACATGAGCGTGGAGAGAGCGCTGGCCGGCCGGCGTTCGCACAGGCGCTTTCAGGATAGGCCAATATCAGCGGAGCAGTTGTCGCAAATTTTATGGGCCGCTTATGGCATAACATCGCCCAATCCGCACCCAAGCCTACGAGGCGGGCTGCGTACAGCTCCTTCCGCCGGAGCTACATTCCCGCTTGAAATTTATGCAGTGGTCGGAAACGTGCTGGGGATAGAACCAGGTGTATACAGATATATTTCCGAATCGCACAAAATAGTAAGGGTCATAGACAGGGATGTGAGGCGTGAACTCGCTGAAGCCGCGCTGGGTCAGCGAATGGTAAGCGAAGCACCCGCGTCGGTGTTTTTCAGCGCCGTGTTTAGCAGGACGACAGGAGTATACGGCGAACGCGGACGCAGGTACGTGTATATGGAAATAGGACATTCCGCCCAAAATGTTTATTTGCAGGCCGAGGCGCTTGGACTTGGCACGTGCGCCATCGGCGCGTTCACGGACGGCAGAGTTGGTCAATTGCTTGAACTACCGGCCAATGAAGAGCCTTTATACCTTATGCCGATAGGGTATTTGCATTAGCTAGCAAAACTCGCAAAATACGTCAAAAACGCACCAGAAAAACAAAAATCGAAAAAAGCATCGTAAAAATGGCATTTTTTTGTTTTCGAGTCCGCAATTCTAGGGTAAAATTCAATTCGCCATAAGACGAATAAAAAGGCGTGATTAGCATGACTGAAAAAAGCATGGCTGAAAAATGGAAGTTGCCTACTGAAAAATTGAGAAAAGCGGCCGATCCGAAAAATTGGAGCTTCAAGACAACTGGCGAGCTAAAGTCCTCCAGAGGTTTGATCGGGCAGGAACGCGCTGTGGAGGCTATTTCGTTCGGCCTGGAAGTTCCGAGCAGAGGGTACAACATCTTTGTTACAGGCTATCCAGGCAGCGGGCGCACCAGCTACGCTCTCGAACGCCTCAGAGAGAGAGCCAAAAACGCCCCAGCGCCGGACGATTGGGTGTACGTCTATAACTTTGAAGAGCCAGGGGAGCCTCTGGCGATGCGGCTTCCTGCAGGCCACGGTAAGAACCTGTGCGAAGCGCTGGACGAGCTTGTCAGCGAACTCAAAGTCACCATAAGCAAAGCCTTTGAAAAAAGCCAGTACGAGGACGCGAAGGCGCAGTTTGTCAAAGTGTTTCAGGAGAAAGCCGGCTCCATCATGGACGAACTCAAAACATGGTCGTCTAAAAAGGGCTTTTCTCTGAAGCGCACGCCGCAGGGCTTTGTCAACATCCCGCTGATCGACGCCAAAGACGAAGAGGGCAAAATGGTCACGCGCGAGATTCAGCAGGAGGAATTCGAGGCGCTCTCCGACGAGCAGCAGAAAGCATACCAGACCACCTCGGAAGAAGTGTCGCAAAAGACACTTCTGGCGCTGCGGCGCATCAGAGACATGGAAAAAGAACTTAAAGACGACATAAGCAAGCTGGAGGCCGAGATTTGCCGCGCCGCAATTTCTCCATATCTCTTGGATATCCGTGAAAAATACGTGGGAAGCGCCCCGGAATCAAAAATCAAAAGAAAGCCCGGCAGGCCGAAAAAAAACGCCGACCAGGCTAAAAAAGGAAACGCGGAAATCCCCGGCAACAAGGAGCTTTCCAACTGGTTCGACCGGTTTACCGAGGATATCATCGAAAACTTCGGAGCGTTTGTCACGTCTGTTAGAGACGAGTCTGCGGAGGTGGATTTCAGCCGCTACTCAGCCAATTTATTTGTGAGCAACGACCCTGCTGCAGGCGCGCCTGTCGTGTGGGAAACCAACCCTACATACTATAACCTCGCGGGCAAAGTAGAGTACGAGAGCCGCCAGGGTTATCTTTACACGGACTTCCGCCGCATAGTAGCTGGCGCGTTTCATCAGGCAAACGGAGGATATCTGGTTCTTGACGCTGAAAAAGTCCTCATGAACTTTATGTCGTGGGAGGCCATCAAGCGCGTTCTGCGCACGGGAGAATCCAGCATTGAAAACCTGGGCGAGCAATACGGCTCCATTCCAGTATCCTCCCTACGCCCTACTCCCATACGCATGAACCTGAAGGTCATAATGGTCGGGACTCCTTATATTTACGAGCTTCTGCAATATTACGACCCGGAATTTCAAAAAACCTTCAAAATCAAGGCCAGCTTCGACTTCGACATGCCGAGAAGCAAAAGCGCGGAGAAAAAAATGGCGTATTTTGTGGCCGATGTGGCAAAGGAAGAAAAATTAATGCCTTTTGACGCCGAGGCGGTGGCCGAGATTCTGGAATGGACAAGCCGCGCGGCGGACGATCAGGAGCTTCTGTCCGTTGAAGTAGGCAGAATCCGCGAACTGATCATTGAGTCTCACGCCTGGAGCAGAGCGGAAAACGCGGCGGCGGTAAACAAAAAACACGTCCGCAAAGCGATAGAACACAAAAAATACCGCGTTTCCCTTTATCAAGACAAGCTTGTGCGGGCGTTTTCCAGCGGTCTGGTCAGAGTGGACACAGATGGAGACGTTGTAGGACAGATCAACGGCCTTTCAGTGATAAGCCTGACGGATCACCGCTTCGGGCATCCTTCACGTATCACGGCCAACGTTTACATGGGGCAGGAAGGCGTTGTCAACATCGAGCGCGAGGTAAAAATGACCGGCCCGATTCACAATAAGGGCCTGCTGATTCTTTCAAGCTACCTGGGGCGGATGTATGCACAGGACATGCCGTTATCGCTGTCGGCGCGCCTGACTTTCGAACAAAACTACGGCGGCATCGAAGGCGACAGCGCTTCATCCACTGAGCTTTATTGCCTGCTTTCGGCCCTCTCTGGCCTGCCGCTGAAACAAAGCATTGCTGTAACTGGCTCGGTAGACCAATTCGGCTACGTCCAGCCAGTAGGCGGCGTAAACGAAAAAATCGAGGGCTTTTTCCAGTGCTGCAAAATAAAGGGCCTTACCGGAACGCAGGGCGTTATGATTCCAAAGCGTAACGTAAAACACCTGATGCTCGACCACGAGGTGGTGGCCGCCGTTCAGAACGGGAAATTTTCCATCTGGGCGGTAGACACTATAGACGATGGAATCGAGCTGCTGACCGGCGTCAAGGCCGGAAGAATAAAGAAAGACGGAACATTTTCGGCTAAATCGGTACATGCCAAAGTTAAGGCACGGCTGAAAAAGCTTCTTGAAGACAACTCCAGGCTGCGCAAAGAACTGGGCGGAGACGCAGGCGGCGCGGTCGACGCAAGCGATGAGTGACGAATCATGAGTAAACGGGCGCGGCTGGCTCAATGGATAGCGGAGACGCTGGATATTCTTGAGAGCTGCTGGCACAACGAAGAATCCCCGCCAGACATGTCGCACCCGGAGCCTCTGGATGGCCTCATACTGACCGTCCTGTCGCAGCACACGAACGACAAAAACAGAGATGTTGCCTACGCTAGATTGAAAAAACAGCATCCGGGCTGGGAGAGCGCTGTTTCAGCCGGATATGATTCCGTGCTTGACGCAGTGCGTCCAGCTGGGCTGGCCCCGACCAAGGCCAGGCGCATATTGGAGATTTTGGATATCGTGCTGCGGGATTTCGGGCATTATTCGTTGCTGCCGCTTGCGGAACAGGGGCGAGATGAGGCAAAAAAATACCTGCTGTCTCTGCCCGGAGTGGGAGAAAAAACCGCCGCCTGTGTGCTTTTATTCGACATGAATCTGCCGGCTTTTCCAGTTGACACTCACATAGCAAGGATATGCAGGCGCATAGGCTTCGTGCCGGAAAAAACGTCCGCGGACGAAATATGCGCGATAATGGAGCGCGAGGTTCCCCCCTCACGCTATCTTGGCGGTCACGTCAACATAATAGACCACGGCAGAGCCGTCTGCAAAGCTCGTTATCCCCTCTGCCAAAATTGCGCCGCTGCCGTGTTGTGCGGTTTTTTAAAGCCTGATACATAGCTGTTTTATACTGTTTCATTCTCAGCCAATTGTATACTTGTTTTTTCCTGTTTTCTTGCTGTTATACATCAGCTCATCCGCTCTTTTTACAACACTGTCTAGCGTATCCTCAGGTCTGACCCCTGTAATTCCGATGGACGCGGTAATGCCAATATTTTCGCCCTCATGGTTAATCTTTACACTGCGTATGGCTTCTATTACTTTATCGCCAAATGTGCCTAACCCATCAAAAGAACGCACTTGAAATATGCCTACAAATTCTTCTCCGCCCCAGCGGCAAAACATGTCTGCTTTCCTGACGCTGCTAGTAATGGCTCTGGTCATTTCTATTAAAACCCTGTCTCCCGTTTCATGGCCATAGTTATTGTTAATATGGCTGAAATTATCAATATCCATAAAAAAGATACCGTATTTGTTTTTATTCAATAACATTTTGGACATTATCACATTGACTTCTCCCTCAAAGCAACTGCGGTTGTATACACCTGTTAAGGGATCAGTCAGAGCGGTTTTCGTCAATACATCCACTAAATCGTCCTTGGTTTTATCCGCCACGTCAGAACGGTTGAGAACCGCTACAGCACCCACAATGCATTCATTGAGGATAACGGGTTTTGTTTCTGCCTTTACAGGAATTCTGTCTCCCGCTTTGTTTCGTATAAAGGCCAAAGCTTCTCTGTGAACACCGTCTTTAATCGTTGCTTTCAGAGGGCAGTTTTTGGCGCATAAAGGTTCTGACGTTTTTTCAATACGGCAAAGCAAATTACCCTCGCAACTGCGGCCATATAAATCAGCAATGTCGTAACCGGTAATGTCTTGAGTCGCTTTATTCATGCGTAATATCTTCAGGTCAGTATCCACATAATAAACGCCAATACTCAAAGAATCCAAAATGGCATTGTCCAGTGGTGAATTGTCCACGTAATAACCTCCTCGGTAGTTATTTAAGATAGTCGTGTCAGGCATCTACACTCTATCAATTATACTATGGTATATTCACTATAACAGCCAAGGCAGAGGAACACGATAAAGCACAAAGGACGGAGCTAAAA
>Ga0136643_10004801_pt1 | contig 18822 bp, 16 predicted proteins | sample TergutLab28metaG_FD_96883 | JGI IMG/M metagenome (GOLD analysis project Ga0136643, IMG submission 96883) | Labiotermes labralis P1 segment gut microbial communities from Petit-Saut dam, French Guiana - Lab288 P1 (version 3) (version 3) | ecosystem: Host-associated > Arthropoda: Insects >...
AGAAGCTAACTGGTTTGCAGCTAGTCAAGAAATTCCCCGCATTTTATGGAACCCGAAGGTTCATTACCACACTCACAAGCGTCCGCCACCTGTCCCTATCCTGGGCCAACCCAATCCAGTCCATATAACCACATCCCACCTCCTGGAGATCATTCCTAATATTATCCACCCATGTATGCCTAGGTCTCCCCAGTGGTCTCTTTCCCTCCGGTTTCCCCACCAAGACCCTATACGCCCCCCTCTCCTCACCCATATGCGCCACATGCCCAGCCCATCTCATTCTTCTCGATTTTATCACCCGCACAATATTGGGTGAGGAGTACAAATCATTTAGCTATGTGTACTTATATATGTATATATAAAGTACCAACGTTGGAAACGTTCCTTCTCGCTACATGCTGACAGCCGCCCTCTAGCTGTGTGCTAATTTTTGTTTAAGATTTTTTATTGAATTTTGTCACAGATAAATTATATTGATCTAGTCTTTTAATGGAAACTTCTTCCTGTTGCAAATAATTTCATGTTTCGTTTTGTCTGATCTGGACACTTTCCTTCTGTAGATACCTTAAGAAGTTTCTTTCCGCTTGTCTAATATTTTACCTACCCATTATCGTCGCGTACTGGGTTATCCAAAACGCTAAGAGAATTTTCTTCATAAATATATCATGTTGCATACTATTTACTTTTCGTTGTGCAGTATCAGCTGTTTCATCTTTGCTAAAGCGGACTTAGTGTAACACTGACCTCCTTTACCCATATATGTTGCTATACCTCCTTTCGACGTCTGCATCTTCTTCATTTTGAGATTCTTGGGCATAGAGATCTCTACATAAGCGACAATTTGCATCTCAGGGCTGTTTCATTTTAATTCATATATGTGGAATTTTATGGGTAGACATAAAGTTGCCTAATGTGTCTACAATTCTGTGTGTCCCCAAATGAGAAGGACGTCGAATGTCTGGGCTCCTGTAACCTTGTCTTTATTGTAGTACTTGTGATATATATTCGTGATTTTTCTTTGTTTCGTAATGAAACTTAGAACTTTACCACGAAATACTCTCTCCTTCAGAACCTCAACAATTTTACGCCCCAACGAACTCTCTTTTCATGTTTTGGTCTTCTGGGTTGTGATGTTTTGTATTCTGATTTGTGGGTGCCAACGTTTCGAAAGAACATACTGCCGACCTCTGTATGATGTGAAGAAGAAGACAGAACTTTCCCACCCCAAACTTATGTGCTATTCTTTCCTTTCCAATGCTTGTCACGTTTCCTGCCCATTTCGTCAACCACTATTTAATCATTCTGATCATATGCGGTGAGACTGACACATCAGTAACGCTCCTCATTGCGCACTTCTCTTCAATCTCCTTTTATTTCCTCCAAATGCAGTTGAAATACTCTATTAAGCACTCTGTTGTCCAATACCCCCAGTCTGTTTACTTTTCTTAATGTGAAAGATCAAAATATACGACCATAAAAAAAACAACGCGCTAAATTGTAGTGCTCAATACTTTTGTTGCCATTCACGTACTGAAATTCTAAAGGCAGTGCAAGAGGCAGTACACCAGAACTGTTACAGTGTAGGTGGCACACATTCAGCCTGACTGTGTGCCACACTCCTACGGGTGAAGGCAGGAAAGTGAATTACATTTTTACACGCACCCAGGAAAATCAATTTGTTCCGGAGGGTGAGTGTCTCTCGTGAGCTACCTCTGGCTGCATTAACAGAGGTTCGTAATTACTCCGTGCTCGGGACCGTAGGCCATTGTGCTCCCGTTATTAGTCCTATATCGAGATTTCAGTTGTTAGTAAATTGGGTTCAATTGAAGCCACCATCGAAATAGATTATATGTCTAGACTTAAATTAGCGTTCCATAAATCCTTTTTTGAATAGGATCCTAATGCAGGGCTTCAAAACTGCAGAATTTAAGGTGCAATGAAGTTCAGGCCGTTACGATCCCTACTTCGTCTTCAACGCAGAAGACAGCTGAGCGGCACAGTGGCCACGCTACATGATTTGCGACCGAAGAATCGGATTTCGGTTCTTGGTATAAATATTTCTTTCTCATATCGTTCGGCTAGTGCAGAGACTGACAGTGCAAGGAGCTATGCCTCCTCTGTGTAATAAAAAATGCTTCATACTTTTACATTTATCAATGCTGAATCGAGCTTTTTTCACCCGTCTGTTTTATGAAACCCCTACGTCGAGATATCTTAAACATGTTGCTAAGTTATGAAAACCGACTGTCCATCGCATTTGTGTCTTTTGAAGCTTATTGTTTTGTCGGTAGCATATTACTAACTCCATGGTACCAGAACCCGACTGTTAGATAACATGGACACAATAAGAGCCATAAGCTAAAATTGTGCATTAGTTACGTCGAACCTTATCATCAGTTTTTTTATACGTATAAGTTACGTCCTAATGTAGGGGCACGCGGTGACGCAGTTGGTTATGGCACTGCGCTACAAGCCGGAAGGTCGCGGGTTCGATTCCCGCTGGAGTCATTGGAATTTTTCATTGACATAATCCTTCTGGCCGCACTATGGCCCTGGGGTTGACTCAAACTCTAAGAGAAATGAGTACCGAAAATATTTCCTGGAGGGTAAAGACTGCCATACTCCTTAATGTAATCATCCCCCTTTAGTCTTGGTGTCGCAAGTGTATGTATTTTAAGAGGCTACACCACGTAAAATCCTGGGTGCGTTGCTTTTCTACCTGGCGTAGATAGAAGTCCACTTTACCGAAACCATCTGCGCTTCTTTTCCGAACAGTGCTGTGTGACCTGCATAACATGCGAAATTCCTTGTTATGTAATATCATAATCTGCGTTCTTAATTCCGTTTTAAGTCCAAGTCATTTTGTTTTTTGGCATTCACACTTTACAGTATTCCCTTGACTTAGGAGATGACTTCTTACAGCCATAAAAAAATATCTGGAACGTTTGTTGTCTTAACCATATGCTGCATGTAATAACTACATTACTTGAAATGTCGTCCGGTAACTGATAAAGATTTTAGTCGTATGACATTTGACGTCGTGTAGTCTAGTAGAAGTTTACCCACGTTTCAGAGTAACATACTACCTCTATCATCAGGAACGCACCAGGTTCCTCAGAATTACTGATACAATAATGGACTCACGTAAGACATGCACATTTATAACTACCGTTGTAAGATACTGAAGTCTCATTTAGTGAAACAAGTTCGCAGTTCTTGTACGACAAACTGAGGGATGAGCCCCTCTAACCCCACATCTATTTTAGTTTAATACACCTAATTTTAACAGTATAAATGCATTTTTCCCCATTGCTGCTTAAGAAAGTGGCTTTTTTTTTACGTTTATGGTTCCGCGCATCGCTGATCTATATTATTACTTGTCCAACGAGACGCAACACAAAGCAGTCTATTTATTATTCTGCAAGTTCACTCTACATGTTTCGGGTGTCAACCACGCCCATCACCATGAGTACACAAAACTGTAACTACAGCCTCCGGTACTGGTCTTATTTTTTGTGCAGCTATCTCCCTCCAACTTGGCCAAGCTTCTTGGCCACGTTGGGGAAAGGGGGGGGGGACTGCACAATACCGGAGGCTGTAGTTACAGTTTTGTGTATTCCTGATGATGGGTGTGATTGACACCCGAAACATGTAGAGTGAACTTGCAGAATAATAGACGGCTTTGTGTTGCATCTCGTTGGACAATTATTAGTAAAGTGGCTTACATCTTCATAGTCATTAATTTTGATAATCACTAGAGGACTCTTCTTAAGTTATTATTCCAATAAGGAAAACGTACCATTGAATTATTAGTTAAATGATGCTGGATATGTTTTTTGTGAATGTTGCGCAAGTTTGGCTGCTCTAATTGTATTCACAGGAATATTCTATGCTATTAGTCAAATTAAACTTATTCTACGTAAACTGTTTTCAATCAAAGAGTAATTACAGAGTGCCTGTTTTGTTAGATGTAAATGGCATATAACACGGCTTTCGCTTGGAGAATCCGTCGTCGATTTAATTAATAGTATGCCTTATTTACGACAGCAGTTTGAAATGTTCTTATGTACTGCCGACTGGAAGACCAAATAATCAAGTGTATTGGTATATTTACAAATTAATGCTGTAGTTCAAACCGTTGCCTGACGTTACAAAATAATATTGTCCCTTTTATTTTACTACAAATTGTGACGAAAAATTAGTGTACAAATAAGGATCTAACTTTGTTGTTAGTTTGATACTTCCTGAGAAAGGCACAGCAGACAACACCATACATTATTAATCTCACGGAATTTACTCTATGCTTTACCAGTATGTACTGTAGCCATGACGGTTTTACCGATTTTTAAGTAAAGAGTAATTTCTTTTAGAATTATGGGATCAATTTGAAACTTTAGGCACATTATCATCCCAGTGTAGCGGCTTTTAGAACTGTTCCCTCTTCTCACTGGCAGTAGGCCCGTGACAACTCAAAAAGTGTTGACTGGATTTTCATGAAATTTGATATTACAAATTTTCACAGTGCATTCATGCCTTTTCAATTTCCATTTACGTTTTAAAATTTTGAAGTCTACTTTACATGAAGACCTCCATGGGATTTCGCGCCCATGAGTTTTCAATCCCTGCTACGCGTGTCCAGTTCCTTGAACCATACACAAGTTAGAAAAATCAAATTAAACTTTATCTTTTAAATTCCTTGGGCCATATATTGAATGCCGGTGCTACAATATACCGGCAGTGTGTTTTCTCGCCTAATATCAACAACTGGAGTAGTTTTTTGATGTTTTGCTGACCGTACATCTCAGTATAATCTTAGTAATTAACTGGAATAGATTCGAGCTTGATAAAACTGTTAATCGTTTGTAGCTCTGTTGCTGTGATGGGGGAAACCACAAACTGTCTGGAGCACGAGAAGTGTAGAGAGGGAACGCGCCATAATATCTGTGTTATCCGTGTATTTTTAACTTGCCAGGAGTAAATATTGATTTCGTAACTTAGTGATATTTCATTTGTAAAGTTCCAGCTAATGTTTATTTTCGTCTGAGAAGGAAGATATCTACATACAGAGCGCAGAACTGGTACTTGTGCTTGTTAGAGCCGGAAACAGAGTAAGTTATGTGTTAAATGTTGAGTTGAAACAGAGAACAGGCGCTCAGACATCACTTCAGCCTTACTGCGCTTCCAAAGTAAGTTATGTAGTTTTATTTATTCACCAACTGATGCGCTAGTGAGTTGTCTTAAAAACAATATTAAAATTTACATTAAAACAGCTCCGACATGTTTCGGTGTTACAGTTACACCATCATCAGGGAGCGCATTAATTTGTGCTTAGTCAAGTTACAGTTGTTAAAATAGTCCATTAACCCTTTAAACGCCGAGTTAAATCCCATCTGCCCTTTGCTAGCATTACTCGGAGCTCACCATATTCTCCACGTAAGCAGGTAAAGGGTTAAAATACATCGGTGTGTTGTTTATACGGTATTGGTGTGGTTGCATATATCAGGTCTGTAATGAATAACAGCGTGTCAAATACTGTGATAATAGACTCTTCAAAACGCAATGAATCGTATCGAAATTGGCTGGACTTACCCTTACTGGTGTCTGTATGTTGCACTCTTCGGCAGTAGACTGAGTTTGGGAATGCGTAGCTGGTTGTGTGACGTGTGAGCCAGCTCGTACAGAGAATGTATGTCAATGACCTTCTGTTCTTCAATCAATATATTTCGTTGGTAAAGGGCTTGCATATAGAGAGCTTCCCAACAATTAATTTTTGTTCCTTTATTGCATGTTTTCTACAATTCAATGTTTCCTCTGCAGTGCCGTAATCGTGCCTGTTGTTTAGTATGTGTAATACATATGCAGAGGTCGAGTTATTTGTTCTTATATATCGTGTATGTTCCTTATGTCTTGTTGCTATTGACCCTCCTGATTGTCCTACACATGAATTGTTGCAAGTGTTACATTTAAAACTGTATATCCCGCTGGAATTTGTGCTGGTCTTAATTATTTTGTCAGTGAGTAGCTGATGTATAGTGTTTGTGGCACGTAGAGTTATATTTAAGTTAGTGTGTTTGAAGAGATTAGTAATTTTTCATATTAGTGGACTATGATAGGAGAATGTTACAATTTATTTGGTTTTTTGTGGTTGGGGGGGGGGGTTATCTTTTTTTGGGTTATAAGTTTCTTCTTCTTAAATTTTAACGTAAATTTTAATATTGTTTTTAAGACAAATCACTAGTGCATCAGTTGGTGAATAAATAAAACTTTGATAATATCAAGATTCACGGTACGAATGTGAAAATTATGTAGGTTTGTGCTGCATTTCAGGATCACAGTATGTCACCTAAAGTGTTTCAATTTTTAGAAAATTATTGAGGGGTTTTGCATATGAACATTATGGCTGACGTATGAACTAAGATTTTACGATCAGTATAATAACTGGCTACACGCTGGACTGTCGGGTTCGATTCCCAGCAGAGGCAGCAATCTAGGTGTTCGCCATTGCTTGCACATTGGCATTTACATCCACACATCTTCTGCTAAATGGGTATCGAAGTTCGTTCTCCAGGATTGACTCTGCCGAAACGGGAAACTTATCTGTCAACTTCTTCTAAGGTGTCCACTAAAAATGCTTGCATATGTAGGTCATGTCCATACATTTTCATGAACTAGCGCACACTAGGTTAAATTTACTCTACATTTTATATATAGAATAATTGAAATACTTTTAGGCTCCCACTAATGTAGGACTTTACACACAGACAGAGAAACACACACACATACAAAGAGGAATCTTCAGAGGCCTGAAGTTATGTAAGAATACTCTTACGTAGGAAACAGTTGGAGTTCGAATAGTATGTTCGCTTGCTCTTGTAATGTGATTTCCAAGAAACAGGAAGATAAAGTTTCTCATTATGGCCCTGTGGTGTGAGTTTAGAAAGATATCTGAAATTTCCGAGGAAAAATTTGACACTTTCACAGATACGCTCCCACTGTTCTGGTCTTATACTTTAGAACTCTTAGGAAATGCTAAGCAATGACAGATTAAATGAGGACGTCACAAACTTGAAAACTTTCGAAGACACATTGACGGAACAAGCAGCGTGTCATTTAGAGATAACTTTTATCGGCAAAGGAAGAATCTTAAATGCCAACCAAACCATAAGCAGGCCTACCACTGCTGCTTCATACCAACAGAATTTAGATTCCTAGGCCTACACAAACAAAAACACACACATTGTAGATATCACAATGTTCATTCTTAGCTTCCTGTTGTGCTTTCTGATAAAGTGCTTGACAAGGAGCATAGATTATCCTGCGCACGTGTTATATTATTATAAGGATATAATATATGTGACAATCATAACAATAATATGGTCTTTATTACAACGTGTTTCTACCTGAGTAGGTCATCTTCAAGTTTTCCTATGACGTAATCAAGCTTCGGTTTTTGTGTGTTGTACCAGCATAGTACCAGCAATATATCACGAAGTTCTGCACCAACGAGATGGTGGAAATGCCACACTGAATCGTATTTGTCAAATAACAGAATGCGTTGGATGATGGCATGATAATGGAAGTACTGCTGGCTGCAAAGACCGCGCATAGCGCAACAATTCCAACTTAGTGCTCAGTAATAATCCTGTGTTTTTAAATTGATGTGCTGTTCTTTGTCAGAGGATGTGGAAATTTCTATTTTATCCATTATTGGGTTAGTGTAACCGAATGTAGGAGCTTGAGATCGAACGTGCGCAGAATTCTGTGTTCCCTTTCTTTACTTTACCTCACTTGCTGATGGCCATATCTTCAGTTTCCGTCTCCTAACATCCCTTTTCACACCACAATGACTCCTTTTTTTGAAAAGCGAGGTTGGGGTCTGTTTTCGCCCTCCCAATTCGGTAGGGTGGTCTCTTCAATCTTCCCCCGTACTCGTAATGCGTGAAAATGATTTGGGGATTCATCATTCTCCCCTTGATCTGTGGTAGGTTTCAAGAAGGTCTAGGTAAGCGACCAGCCAGCTGCCTTGTTGTGATCATACCTTTATTCCTGTGTCTTTTGAATTTCAGTGGGGAAGCAAGAATATACTGCGTGTCCCAAAAGCAACTATACGGTGAATTTCATTACGAAGTTAATGTTACTGCAAAAAGTCAGTATTATATGTTGAATATCATATATTTGAACATGTAAACATTCTTGGAATCTGAGTGTGTAATGTACACGTACATACCTGCACAATTTCAGGTTTATAAAACGTTTTGAGATCCGAATTTCACTGCGTACTTACTTTTTGGGACACGCTATATATAATACTGGACCATAGGATACCGTGCGTGGAAAACCTCACAGTCGATATACTTCAGATCAGGACAGAAGCAGACCAAAGCCCGTCCCTATGAATAGGGGAAGTAAAGCATCTCAAATCGAAGACAACTGCCTCTTCTTCCTCTTTCTCAATTTTGGATTGTTGGGCAAGTGAGGGGTTAATGTCCATTATCGAAATATTTACTCATATCGCTTGGATGATTATTTAGTCCTTCCTTACCTGAACTCCGCGTTGGAGTATGGCACAACTGCAGCGGCATTCCAGTTGCGACAACATTGGCGCTATTTTCACATTTCCTACATTCGAAAACCAAATAATTTTTACCGCTTTGGTTTTATGTAAATTTGAACCTATCTCTAAGCTTAACTTGGTACTATTTCATACAGGCGTAATGGGAAAGGAAAGTGTATTCTGATCCTCGATATTAGATGGAGGTTAGCAGTCGGCTTTACAACTCCGGCCGCTTCAAACCCAAGGAGAGAGAGACACAAGTGCCAATGAATAGACTGTTGGGTGGGCCCCAAAGCGAGTCTGAACATTTTGGAGAACACAAAATCTCTTGCTTCTGAAAGGATAATTTCCAAATTCTTGTTGCTCACGCCCGTAGCCTAGTCACTGCACTGACCGAGCTATTCCGGTCCCTGTGGATTCGCTTAGCATTCAGTGTTTCTGGAGACCTGCTAGCAGTGTGTGTCAAATCGGCGCACCGTGAAATTATTGAGAGCACTGCTAAATACATATCAAATAAACAAACATGTTGTACATGTTTGTTGAACATGTTTACATGTTGTAAATTGTTTGGCGATATTGTCATGCGGTATCTTCAGCCATTACTAATGCTCTCGAAGATTCGAGTTCTGTGGAATATAACTTTGCGTCGTTAGGTGAGTCTCGACGTTTCGAAGGGTCGTAGACCTTCTTTCTTCAAGGGTTAAATAGTGCGAGAAAAAGTTTTAGATGGACTTGCCACTTCCATCATCGGTGTAGAGTATTCTGAAGATGGAGGTAGCCGAGAACTGCGCTCTTCTGGGCTTTCACGCAGCGTGTAGTGGTAATTCCTCACCGACGTTTCGGGACAACCTATCGGCCTTTCCTTCAAGGGTGTCCCGAAATCTTGGTAATGAATTATCACTACATGTTGCGTAACATCGCAGAAGAGTGCAGTTCTCATCTACTTCGCAGCAGAAGCCTCAAATCACGCGTGGAGTTAGCAGGTTTATCCGAAAATGTTATTACCTGTCTATAAAATGGCACGAGGTCACGTAACTGAAGACCATAATCTGCGTAATCTGCACCGTTAAAACTTCTCGTTGCAAGTACATTCATGCAGTTTTCAAGTAAATCCCCACAGCACGATCCTTGAGAACTAACAGTCGCTGGTGTATTACAGATGTTACAGTCTTCGCATGGAATTGGACGGTTCATGGTGTTAAGGGAGCTTGCTGCTGGACCCTTTCTTGAACCATTTGAGTACAGTCCACACTCTCAGACCGTATTTCTTAAACATATACAAAATAGAACTCGGTTATATCGTCAAGAAAGGGAAGGAATATTTTGTGTCGTTACGAATGGGTATTGTTCTAACCGAGGAGTATATGTTGTGGTTTAGCGTGAGGAATTAATTGTAACCGGGTTCAACTAACTAACTATTTAACTAACTCCATGGAGTAGTCCCTAGAAGCTAATACGTCCTCAGCTAGCCAAGAGACTTACCGCATTTTATGTAGCCCAGAAGTATATTGCCGTTTTCAAAAGAGCCCGCCAACTTTTGTTTTCTGAGTCAGACCTATTTAAGTATAAATGTATACAATGTTATATTCGTTTCCACGTCTGGTCTCCTAGTCTCCTGTTCGCTTCGGGTTTTTCGGGTTAAAATTTTGTATACATCTCTTTCCTCTCAGTGATGTAATAGGCCCTATATACGAGTAGCTAATTCTCAGTACGTTTCAGTCAATTCCCAAAAGTCTTTTGTTAATATCCGAGTGTATACACAATGTTAGTCGCTTCAGTGCGGTCTACGATCACTTGGTATCCGAACACAGTCATTACTTCTTCATTGTAGCGTTAAATTACGTTCATATTAAGGCTGTGCTAAGGTTAAAGATAAACGGTATTAATCCTCAGAGAATAAAAAATTATTACGCATTAAAATTAAATATGGCAAATGACATTTTGGGACCCTTATGTTACATTTAGGACTTTCACCAAGAAAATTGAATGGACCTTTGAAATGAGAAAACCTGTTTTAGCAATTTCGCTGGCAAAGCCGAGATACAAAGCCGAAACAATTCTGAAAAATTGTGAACTGTTTATTTACTTAGTTATTTATTTATGACGTTACTAATTTCAGTTGTAGAAATTTACTAAAAATGGTGACACTCTAGCCTATGTAGTGAATTACATTTTTCATCATTTTCTACTGTTATTATTAGTACTTTATAATTTTATTTCGCTTAATGTACAGAAATACACAACTAAAGTTAAGACTATACTAGAAATATTAGGGAATTTGCTTGCACCACGTGAAGGTTGAGCAAGCTTGCTGTAGGCTGTAACCTCGGATCTTGGATTACTGACTCCTTGGGGGGGGGGGACCACCGCATACCTACAATTAGCTTATGTTTCCGCGTCAGAATCAAGGACAAATGTTTAGTGATTTGGTGAATTTTTTACGCGTACTGCATGGTCAAACTTTGCATGATGGAAACTTTGTCGTGGGAGCGGAAAGAGGAGTGAAGAATCGTAAGCTCCACAATTGCCAGTTCTCTCTCAATGCTGCCTATGTTTTAATAATAATTAACACAAATGCGTTTCAGCCTTAATTTTATAGAATGTAATGTCATGTCGGTGACAAGGAAACAATGGCGGGCTTCTGATGAGGCACTTTTGTTCTTTAAATAATTTGAATCCTAAAAGTTAAATAATTTTTAATCGAATTACTATATTTTTACTAATAATTAAGAGTAGTTTTTAGTTTTTAATCACTTTGTGTGAAATAAATGTTTCATTAAAAAAAAGGCTTTTGGCTTTCACCCTTATAAACACTGGTTTGCGACCCGCGCAGGTTTTGAAGATTGTAAAATGGCCTTTGTAGAATGAAAAATTCGCTGGCTCCGACCCTGAATATGGAGGTAGGGAGTTTCACAGAAATATTGATATTAACTGATACGACTACACGGCATCACAACCCAGGGGACCATAACCTGTACATTCGGTTTATTTCGGCGTTGCTGTAGCTAGGCCTGTGGGGAGTGGAATAGTTCGCCATCAATTTCATTCACCCGTTACAAAAGGATTACAAATAGCGGAAAACCAGTTGTATAATTTTATTTGCTCTTTTAAGGTAAAGCAGTCCCGTTTACAGGCCTGGAGTGGCCCAGAATGTTCCAGGAATTTAAGGTTCCCAGATTTCATGACAACGGCACAAGATGGTGCCAAGGTTGTCAGCCTTATGTACCGGCCGCCTTTAACCCCAGGAAATGCTCCTGGTACTCATTTCTGTTACAGGCTGAGTCCATCCCAGGGCCATAGTGCGATGGGAAGGATTTTATGTCAATAAAAAATTCCTATGATACCAGCTGCGATCGAACCGGCGACCTTCCGATTTGTAGCACAGCACCTTAACCACTGTGCTACCGCGGTCCTAAAAGTAAAGTATAGTCGACAGGTCGTAGAGTACCTTAAATTTACCCTTAATGTCGCAGGAAACAAAAGGTTTAGTTGATAACGACACTGAAATGTGAAAATTAGTGATGTACAACACAGAATGAATGGAAGAGCAACTAAATGATAAAGAGAAATGACGGGCGAGAGAATACATTGCCCTGTTATCTATTTCTTACAGTATTCACTGTAGTACCAAGAATACGGCAGTCGGTGTAGTGACTTGCTACGGGTTAGTTGGCCGAGGAATCGGGGTTTGCTTCTCGGCAGGGGAAAGACATTTTTTTCTTCTCCAAAGAGTTATGGCCGTTTTTGGGTCCACCCAGTCTCATGGTTAGTGGATATGGGGAGCCTTTTGCCCTACCGTCAAGCTACAGGCACGTTAGCCTGACCAGTCGTCGCCCCCTAACTCTGAGGTTAAGAATGCCTTGACCTACAGTACGCCCACTGTCCCATATGCTGTCATATCGCAGTGCTTAACTCAGCACATGACAGCTTTGCTTTATTTTAACGGTAATGAGCGACTTCATTCTGCAGCCGCTGTAGGTTGAACGTAGTAAGGAACTGACAAGTCTTCAGTGTCAGGGAACGCTCTTCACTTTGTTCCGGTGTTCTGGCGCTTACCGTGCCTGCCATCAAATGAACTGATGACCTAGCAGTGCTAGCTTTCAGTGGCACGGTACCGAGACACTGAAATGAGATTGCAGATGTATTTCTACCAGACTGCACGAAGTTACGTTGCAAAAGAAAGTGTTCTTGACAGGGTACGTAATTGCTACCAGTCCTCCCTTTCAGTTAGCAACAAAAAAAAACTCTCTCTCATTTCTTTTCACTTTTGCTTCATAGATTTTTTTAATAATTAAATTGAATTATCACTAATTTTAATTAAAATATATAAATTAATTTTAATTAATTTAACGTTCAATAACTGACGTTGTGGAGGAACATTTGCCTACATTATTGCTGTATTTATCATGTGTTAGAAGGCAACAATCCTTATATTCAACATCGTGAGAATTTCAGATTTAATTCTCGCCACTGGCAGTTCAAAAAGCCAGGAATCTGTAAGAAAATAAAGGAGCAGCACACTATGGCAGCAATAAACTGCACTTCAAAGTGTGCTTAAGACATCAGGATCGCAGTTCTTGGAGTAACTTAGAAAGATACGTGTACATTTAGTATGAACTGCTGTAAAAACTGATTATTAGCATAAGGTATTTTTGAAGGGGTGTGTTTTCACACGCGAAAAATGTGACACGTCGTCCTACATGATCTTGTCGGTAGACTTTTAGTGACAACAATTTCCCGTTAAAATTTCATTGACCGTTAATCTCCTTACGTGGGAAACGCTGAACGAGGAATATAACTTATACTGCGAATTATTAGTAAATTAAAGGATTCGGTTTTTTGAATGTGAGAATTTGGACGCCTGGCAAAGGCCGTAGTAGAGTGCGGGCGAGAGCCGCAGTACAGACAGCAGCTGTTGTGTGTGTGTGTGTGTGTGTGTGAAGTATGTCGGACAGACGGACATTAATAGAAATTACAGAGTCGACCAGACGATGAAGGGTTTTGCTCCAGGCAAGGAGTTCTCATCTGCCTAAGCTTTTACCTCAAATTATCTGACTCATGGACAAGATAAACCATAATGGCTCTCTAATTAGCGGTGACTGTTACACTCCTCGCCAATCTTATCAACCCAGACCTGATGCTCTCAGCTGCTTCATCTCAGAAGCTGGAATTATAATGAGTTGACTTACAGCGAAGTAAAAAGTAAGTAAAGCCGCCCATCGCCTTAATTAAGCACTATGCCATTAATTAGTATTGGAGACTGAGATGTAGATCCACAAATTTTTAACCTTGGTACAGGGAGAGGTGAGGGGTTAGGCTCATATTCTGGTCGCTTCACCCCAGAAAAAAACTGATTCCAATACTGATTGAATAGGAGTCTGGGTGTGGCCAACGGCCTGTCTGGACGCTTTGGAGAAAAGTCTCTTGCGTCCATGAAGAATCGAAAACAGATTCTTCGGTCTTTCGGTATTGGGTCCATCATTATAATGACATAATTCTTCAGCAAAGTGTCATAGACTCAGAGTCGACTTAACTAACTCTGGGAACAACAGCTTCCATGGTGAGAAGCTGACGGTCACTCACATGGTCAAAAAGTGAACGCGATAATTATTATACCACCCCACCCGTTTACAATCAGTCACACGAATTCAATGTGCAACCTCCCACCCAGTTTATGTACAGTTGAGTAACTGTCATTGTGGAATTACCAATTATCAGAAATGTCCAAATGAAGGCAATGTAACTCATGTAACACCAACAAATACACTATTCTATAATTCACGTTAACAATTTTTACAAAGCCCTTACATGTTTCGTCGCTATTATCTCGCCATCTTTCACCACACACCATACAATTCGCACCATACAGAGACGGGATCGAACTTTTATCAAGGAAGAATAGATGTTCGTACTCAAAGAATAATTACAACGTAGACATGTACAGTTCTTAGCCGTTTAAAAAAAAACAAGCCGTATTATTAATGTTTCACCAACATTGTATTATATTTTCGTACATAATTTTAACTAGAACCTGTAGAATTATGCACTGATGATACCACAACATACGTGTGTTTATTGTGACCAATTTTATTGGTGTATATTTTAAAGAAATTTTGGTGTCAGCTCTGTGAACATGGTGAGATAATAGTGCCGAAACGTGTAGGACCTATGTAAAAGAGTTTACGCCTAAATGATAGAATAGTGCTTTTAATTTTTAGACAAAGCTTCCCCGTTGTGTTTAAGCATACTAGCAAACGAAACAAATGCTAAGTCAAGTCTAAGCACGACCTTACCTCTAAGTAATCTTCAGCAACACATTTCGGCTATAAAAGCCATCTTTAGGCTGAGTACATATTCATAGTAAATGTACCCTTGTAAGGCACTGAGGTTCTGTACAGGGCATACGGCCCATAAGGGGAGTAGAGCTGTAGCTCTACTCTTTCTTGACCACGGCACTAGAAGGGGGTGAGTGGTCAGCGTCACGCCCCGGCCGCTCTTTACCCCCGAGGAAGACCCGCTATCCATTGTACAGGAGACTGGGTGGGCCGCAGGGCCGGTCTGGACAGGTGTGGAAAGTCTCGCCCCCACCGAAATTCGATCCCGGACCGTCCAGCCAGTCGCTATACCGACTGAGCTACCCGACCCACGCATGTTAATGGTAGGCAATGTATATTACAATGCCATGCATGTTTTGGACGAGCTGTCGTCTTAGATCTAAGCGGAGTTATTGTAAGATATAATGTGCATCAAAAATTGGGTGTGCGGATTTTATAAAATTTGTAAATTAAAACTTCAAAAATTTAAGTAACACTATAAAAAGAAGTGATCTTCTAGGTGGATGTTGAGACGTGGGATAGCGGAAGTACTTCGAAGTAATGCGCAACGCGGGTGTATTTCTCGCCGCAGAATTGTTATTGACGTATTGTTTTCAATAGTATAGAGGTATATATAGTTGGAAGTGGATACGCTGGTCACACTTAATTTCCAGCGTCTTATGTAACTATAATTACATTACATATAACTTCTCAGCGTAACTCCACGTGATGTGTGGTAATGGTTGATGTATGCGTGAAAGTTGTGCACCGATTACTCGTAACGTGCAGTGTACTGTACATTATAGGTAAACGCTGCTCAGTGTTGTTCACTGTTGTTGTTATGGTGTGCGCTATGTGAACGGTCACATTGCGTAAAAATAAGTTTTTACGAAAAATGCTGAAATTGTACTACATTGTTCGAAATAAGCACTTCATTCCTCTGTATTTTGTTTCTGGAGACTTACCTAAGAATTTCCGCAATGCTCCTGCTGCTGCCGATGACATTTTCAGTATTCACAGTTATTACAGGCGAATGCTCATTGGATTGATTTTCTACACGCGTTGTTTACGGAAACACTACACAGAAATCACGAGACGATGATGGATACTGGGATCTTGTTGGAACAAATAACCTTTCAATTGATTCTGTCCCAGAAGAGTCCTGACGTATGTCTCTGTATACATGACGGTTTGAAACAGCCATTCAACACTGTAACTGTCATGGTGGAAGAATAAAAGACCAACTTATGTCACTAGCTATTTCATTTCACTTCTTATTTGCTCAACATGTTTCGGACATTAATATATCCATCATCAGGAGCTGGCGACTTTGCTTTTGAATTACCATATCGGTTGTTGTGTTCTCGGTTCGTTGTGTGTTGGAGATTTGGTGCGGCTGGGTTTGAGTGGTGTCCGTGTTGCAGGCTATAGCCTGATGATGGATATATTAATGTCCGAAACATGTTGAGCACATAAGAAGTGAAATAAAATAGCTAGTGACATGAAGTTGGTCTTTTATTCTTCAACTATCACAATGATGCACGGTCCAATAAACATAAGATTCACTGTAACTGTCAGCTTACACTGAATTGAGGCTGCATAGTTATGGAGTGATAACTCCAACGCTGACACTTTCCTCGGAAGATAAAACACTTTTATTAAGTTGCGCTTTCAAATGAATCACTCTGCACTTTTTGCAGTCTGTGAATAGGTCCCCAGAGATCTCTCCTTTCTTTCACGTTTTTAAAATACAATTTTTATGCATTTGAAAGTCAAAATCAGGCGTTTAAAATGTTACGCGAAGACAATCGGGGTTATGAATTCGGTTCCAATTGAAAAGCGGAAGGGCAAACTGCCTATCCCCTTTAACCAGCACTTAAAGATGTCGGCGATTTGAAGGTCGTTATTTGCATTCGCTCTCTTCTGTCAGTGTTTCGGTAGTGTTAAAGGTGCAGCATCTGATCTCTACTCAAAAGGCAAGAGAAACTGGATGAAAATTATAGACGGTTCAAATTATTTACATCCGCCATATTTTTATACCTTAATTTTTCTTCGTAATTGTTCCGGTAAAACTTAATCTGCAATGAATTTTTTTATTCTATTCTTGTTAATCCACAAAATATTAACTAATTCTTTATTTATTGATCTGTGAAGCTTAAGTTGTTAGAGTGACGATATCAAGTACATTAGCATGTAAGCAATAAATTCATAAAACGCGTGCTTGTGTTAATGCATCATGGGCAAAAACCAACCTGCAGTAATATAAATGAAGCCCGCTATTGTTAAGACGACATTGTAGGCTTTAAGATTTCGCAGTTGTAGTTTGTGGTGCCGTGTTGTTTAGTAGTTAAATTACACTATGTCTTATTACAGAATGTATTAATTGTTAATACTCGTCTTGAAAACTGATAACCTGATACTGCAGGGTTTAATTTGATCGGTTTGGTTTGGCCATGTGGTTGGGGTTGTTTTTGAACAGGTAATATTTTGTTATAAAAACAAATTTTGTGTTAGCAAGGAACTTTTACATTTTCTTTTCAGTTTCTAGTGTAAGTGATCAATAAACCTTTTACTGAATCATTACTGTTTGTGGAAGTGATATTAAATCTACATTTGCCCTCAGGAGTAGAATGAAGTGATGTAAAATGCCATTACCTACGACTTGCATTCTTCAACACGTTTAGAATGAACCATAGCTCTCAGTTTGAAGCGAGACATATAATCAAATGAAATTGGAACTGCTGGTACGAGATCTTTGATTGCTGATGCCCATTTATAGAAGTTTATCCTGGCCTTGCACGTTCAGGCAGGGTCAGTACAGGGGAGTTGAGTAACAGAAACCTGAAATTGTGACCAAACGGATGTAACCTCGTCCTCCTTTCTTATAATTTTCCACCGCAAGCCTAATGCCTTTCCTTCTATCTCCCCTCTGTCATCTAACAGCCTGCTGGCAGCCATTAGCAGCTCCACTCTCAGCATACAGCTTTTATACTTATAGTGGTCAGAATCCAAAGAAGTTTTTAAATATTCTGGGAGGGATTTTGTGTTATGTCACACTCAGATCTCAGAAGCGGGGAGTGGCTTACACGCCACTAAAAATCTTCAACGCTTTGATTAGGTTTTATTGGTCTTTCGGCTTAAAATATATTCATTCAAGATCATTCTAACATATTATTGTATATATGTGAAATAAAAATTATTTCTTATTTTTCGACCTCAGAAATTCAGAGCTACGTGCTCATTCGTATATTCAGAAGTTCTGAACATGACATTTCTATCTAATTATTGGTCCTACAACGTGTGAGCATATATGCACGGCTGTAGGATACGTATAATTTGTGTATGCCTAAGAAATGGAACTGTTTTGTCTTTCCATTGACATGCACTCTGTGACTTAAAGAGTCCCACTTTCCTATTGACCTGTCTTCTGTTCATATGATCTCATTACACGTCACTCACATTCGCTTTCGACGTCACAAAAATGATGAATTACAATGCCTAATAACGAGACATTGGAGTCCTATGGTAAGGTGATCACTCCTACGACTGAGAATCTGGTGTTATCCTAAAATGTTCATAAATATTTGCCTTCAATCAAGAACTTTTATTTTTTGTAATTTTTACTCAGCATTGCGAATTCAGGAGTGCATTTATTCTTGTAATTAATGTTTTAGCTGAGCGCTGGCCAACTTCGACCCACATGACGACCACATAACTCTTTAAGGACTCGCATGAGAGCCGCACCTGTGCATAAACATATCAAAAGGGAAGGAGGGGAGGGGATTGAATTCACTAGAAAGCCGTTATTTACAAAAATAATTATCTCATTAATTAACCAACTTGATGCACAAAATTTTTGTTTTACAATAAGTTTATTTCATGCCTCTACATGTTTCGAGCACATGTGCTCATCATCAGGAGGTCAAAATTGCATTACATAGCCTCTGGTATCAT
>Ga0136643_10004803_pt1 | contig 18819 bp, 7 predicted proteins | sample TergutLab28metaG_FD_96883 | JGI IMG/M metagenome (GOLD analysis project Ga0136643, IMG submission 96883) | Labiotermes labralis P1 segment gut microbial communities from Petit-Saut dam, French Guiana - Lab288 P1 (version 3) (version 3) | ecosystem: Host-associated > Arthropoda: Insects >...
TAATAATAATAATAATAATAACATACTATTATAAAAGCCAACTTCAAATTCACGCCAAAATTCTGCTTTTTGTTTGTGCTCCTTAGCTTTCCTGACATATGCTTTATATGCGTTACTCGTCTCCTCATTACGCACTCCGTCGCCTTTCTTTCTAATGAGCCTATAAACTGTTGTATGTAATTCTCATTGCAATAGGAACGGTGGCTTTTTCTTATGTAAAATTATGCATTGGAAATGTGGACGAAGCCTTTGAAATTCCCTGCTGACGTTCGCACTGAAGTCTCTCATTGTACACTTCCCAATCCCTGTTCTGATGTGCTAATCACGTTATGCTGGGCACAGTCACTGATATCCATCTGTTCTGAGAAGAAAGGAGACAGGAATTTCATTTCAATATTGTTTGTAAATCCTAAGCTGCGTGGGGATTTTGGGCTAGCGGTATTGAGCAAATGAACGACGGAATGGAATGGAGTGATGGAAGGCCATGTCGGAACATGATTGGCAGTTATTCAGTGCTCTGTGATGACTAATGAGAGGTAGGCTACTTCTGTATCACGTAACATGGCTCCGTCGAGGGAGGATCAGCCTCTAAAACTGGCACAAACAGAGAAGGGTCACGAATAATTTGACGTGTAGATGAATGGGATTTGTCAACTGCACAGAACAAAAATGGAGAATTATTTTAAATTAATTATAGTTGGCAGGACCAGTGTAAAGGAAATATTTAAGAGAAAGCTTAACACTAATGCTTTAATTTGTATTTTGTTTGAAGCTTTGTATCCAGATGTGTGCTGCCAGAAATGTTTTGTTGACGTTTTTGTGTTTTGATGCTAGGAGCTTCAATATTTGACGCTGTACGTACCCCCACGTGTCTCTGCGGGTCTTGATGTATTAAGGTACTTTTAAATAGCTAAAAGCAGAGATAAGTATTGCTAAACTGTTAGAAATGGGGTTAATTATTTGAGATCTTTAAAAAAACATTGTATGTAGATTATGTAAAGTAAAATCGTTGTAGGCTTGGGCACGTGAAAATAAACAACTAATTTACTGTACGCCAATGGAAGACTAGTTAAGAGAAAACCAAAATTGCAAAGAACAAAATAATATGTAAACCTCTGGAACAAAATAATTAAAGAGAAATAAACTCAAAAGAGAGAGGTAAAAGTAAATCAGTCCCATTACAGGCCCGAGGTGCCCAGAGAGTTCCAGGAAATTAAGGTTCCCAGTTTACGTGACAATGGCCCAGACTGGTGGTAAGGTTATCAGCCTTACGCACCGGCCGCTTTTACCCCCAGGAAATGCTCCTGGTACTCATTTCTGTTAGAGGCTGAGTCGACCCCTTTGCCACAGTGCGATCGGAAGGATTATGTCAATGAAAAGTTCCAATGACACCATCTGGAATCGAGCCAGCGACCTTCCGATTTGTAGCACAGTACCAAAAGATAGAGAGCTATGAAAAAAGACGTCAAGGAGTTTATTAACATGAGAAATGTCCAAGCAGGGAAGTGAAAGAAAAGGTTATATCTGGAATACATTTACATATACACGACCATTTAATGTTGAAGAATGCTTCAGATAAAAATTTACTACCTCTGAGAGCTCTGTATTTTTTTTAAGCAAAATTAATGTGGCCACTATGTGTATGTTGTTTAGATTTCCGGCAGAGGACGGAGACTCTTTCCCGGGAGTAAAGTGGCCTGGTGGTCAGACTGATCACACTTCTCTATCTAGGTTATTCCGGTGTTAGAAATGTGTAGAGCAATATCTATACTCCCCTATATGCCTCCTCGAATTGGACAGGGACAAATTTACTCTTAGCCGATGAGTATGTCTGCAGAGAACAATCCTATATCTGTGTAAAAAGGGTAACCTAGGTCCAAGCATAAACTAAAAGTTAATGTGGCGGTTCTTTTTAAAGTAGGTTTATAATTCAAATTGAATGGAGAGCATTTGAGTTATTTTAGAGGTGAAACATTGGAAAGATACATTAGAATTCTTCCAAGTTTTTACATACCATTATTGGGTGTGTGTTTGTTTATGTATATGTGTATGTGTATGTATATGTAAATGTGTATGTGTTTGTATGTATATATATATATATATGTATATGTATGTGTATATGTATATGTATGTATGTGTGTGTGTTTAGGTATATGTATATTATATGTATAAGTATATGTATGTGTATGTGTTTAGGTATATGTATATTATATGTATATGTATGTGTATATATATGAACGTTGGGCTTGCTGAGCGTAAAAGGACGTATGCTTATAGTAGGGCATTTTACAGACTCGTATTGTGAACAGTAACGCTGCCTGTTGTGATCGAACCCCCAGAACTTAATCTTGTTCCGAGGTGTAAGTGTCCACCTCTCTGCGATTGGAATTAATCTTCGTCCAATTCTTGCACATTTTAGTTAAAAGACGTAAAATCGGAAACCATAAATTTACTGTTTTCTAATAATTCACCTGTATATGTATTCTCGATAGCGTGTAGTTGGGTTACATTTGCGTACGTGTGTACAGATATAAGTGGAGAAAATAATGAAAATATTTAAATTAAATGCGGATAAATTATACGAGACGACGCGTCGGTTTTGTTTTCCAATTTCGATAGTAGTGGCGGTGGAGCGTGGGAACGCATGACCTACCCTGATTGACAGCCCGATTTGTGTTTGACAAATGTTGCTGCAGTATTCAGTTCAGATAACTTTTAAACCATACAGTGTTATGACAGCAACACACTGTGTTTGTTGGGTCGGAAGGGTATCACCGTGCATGTTGTGTATCGCGGTCCGAGTAAGCCTCAAAGAATAGGAGAACAAAATTCGTTTATATGGGACTGCCTTGCTTCAGTAGAAAAGTAAAGTGTGTAATTATTGTGCGTTTTTCATTGTACGTCAGTTTGTCATATTAGGAATGGAAATTACGTGTGGAAAAACAAACAGACGCTTTTCATGAAAATTACAGCTTAGGGGTAAAGTACCTCTTGTGAATTACCCTTGTGTTCAGGTAGATAGGGGAGATAGGGGATTGAATGTGAAGTCCTACTACTACTACTACTACTTCTACTACCACCACCACCACTACTACTACTACCACTACCACCACCACCACCACCACCACTACTACTACTACTACTACTACTACTACTACTACTACTACTCCTGTACTAGACCTTTGCAGTAGCGCATTGAGCTGTCCATCTCACGCTGGGAACATTTAATCTCCAGCGAAAGAGCCTTCGACATTAATAAGGTAGAAGTATTGGTGGACAGCGAGTCTTGTCTGGTGCAGGATGAGAAAAATTCATATCTTTCAAAACAATAATAAATTGTTAGTCAAACACAAATGTGCTTGTATTGAAAGCTACTTACTTCGAACTAGATATCGACCATCACCAGGCTAAATATTATACAGTCAATACAAGGCACCTACCATGACCATATGTAATTTTACAATTTTATTGCGAAACATTAAATTTTAAAACTGTGGGACCCCACACAAAACATGATGTTTTGTGTAAATTTGTATTGAATTTTCACTTGCCTTTAAAGATTGTGTATTTTAAGTCTGATGATGATAGATATCCAGACCACAATATGTCGCTTTAAAGAAAAACGCAGTTGAGTTAGACGGATTATCTGGTATTATTTTGAATATTTTTCTGAAGACACAACGAATTAGATTCTATTACTTTACTACCTATCTTTGCAGGAAATGAAGTCCGTGTGTAGTTTTAGCTGCTCATTCTTTTTCGGGATTCAGGTTATTTCTGAATACGAGGCCAGGGACAATGTATAGAAACCAAGCAGACCTGGCTTTGTGTGTCAGACATTTTATAGGCTTGTGTCTGAGTGTGTGCGTTTTGACTGACTAAATGCATACATCGTTTGGAGGCTTCCATTATTCACACGAATAAGAAATTACCTTCCTCCACGGAACCCGATGTCCATTACTGAAATGACTCGAAAAGTCTCGTAATATTCTTCATTCAGCGGTTCTCTAGTTGTTGCAGATGGACGAACAGGGCAACTTGAAGAGGCGATTCAGAGAAAAGTGGAGGCGTCCTGGTGGTAATGAGTTAGTTTTATGTACCTTAATGTCTTACATTGTTTTCTCGTCAGAACAGCAACAAATGTTTGGAGAAAATATCCAAAATATAGCACTAAGGCAAACAAATATTACGAGTCACACCCCAAGTCAAGATTTAAATATCTGCAATTCTTGCGTCCTTTTGTGTGGGGCGGGGGGGGGATCTGTGTTATTGTAATAAACAATGGACTCATTTTTATTCATATTCGAATTAAGGATGCACGTATAAAATTTGGAATGTGGTCTTTAAAAACCTGGTCTTTTTTTTTTGAGTCCATATTAATAACATAATATTTTGAAAAGAAATGTTTAAACACTCAGAACATATTTCTGTCTGTAGCGGCAGCATTAGTTACCTGTGTAATGTTTGTCTGATGCTTGTTATTTCCTTTGTTTGTAAATCCTCGCATCATCTTTTTTTTTAAATTTTTTTATAGTACCGTGGTCGTGGTCCCTTTATTATTTTCCATATGACGCCCATTTGTCCTCAGTTCATAACACGTAAAAAAAACGACTCTCTGCCTCCACCCCCCCCCCAACCCTATATGCAATGTTTTAATTATCCCATATCCTTCCACATTCGCACCTACCATTATTGTCTGTTATTTTGAATTGTACGTAGAAGTCTGTCCAACATTAATGTGCTAAAACCTTCTCTCATATTCACAATGTTTGAATTTTGTACCTACTGAAAGTTTTATGTTAAAATCAATAGTTTGGTTTTAACTCCATACGAAACGTTTGAACACAATTTCTACTCGTTCCTCACCTAGTGACTGACAGATTATGGCTAAATACCAAATTACAGATAAAATTTACTGGTACAGGACATTTTGTGAAATGTGGGTATTTTGTGCTTCTATCTCTGCAAATTCTTCATTGTTTACTTAATCCTAAGTGCCATTTCCATATTTACAGGAGTCATTATTGAATTAAATCCACAGTCTTACGTCATGTGTAGATCTACTTTTAATATTATTTTCCTATTTACACTGGCGTCTTCGAAGCCCTCTCTTCCCGAAAACTTTCCTCCTCCATGCGCTCTACACGCCTCACACATTCCTGTTTGATCCAGTCATTCTAATAATCTGTAAAGAGAACGAATAAAGAAATTGTAGTATCCTTTTCTTTATTCTCCTGTTACTTTCTGTCCTGTTTAGTCATAAATAGGGGCATGCACAACTGTCACATCGACGCATGAACACAGGTCCAAAAATAACATACAAAGAAACTGCACGAACTGCAGATAGCTAAGACGTTGAGGAGATGATAATATCAGTGTAGACAGCAAGTGGACGATAGGTACTTCTTAAGCGGTACCAACTATTTAACACATGATCGCTTTCCTTCATGGTGTGGCTCCATTTTTGACGACTACTTTAAAAGTACCTAAGTATATGGATATTAGATAAGTTATATCAGGATTCTTGAACATTTTTCTACTGCTGTAAAGGGACTACAGAATGGAATGTATAATTTATTCTTGAAAATGACCAGTCACCCTACTGCTGCTATGCAGATTTTAGAAAAATTTTAGAATAAAAATCAATGACCTTGTCTTTTTATGTACAATATAAGTTCATTGGAATAGTATTTTCTGTAATATCCTGCAGAAAACACGATCTTGTCGAAACGCTTAGAGTTTGTTGGGATTTTAATATCTAATGGCGTTCCACGTTGCACTGCAAAATACCGTACTCTTGGAACGTTAATATAGGTAAGCAGTGACGTGAATCGGCCGAAAGCCGGATAGTGATGAACGCACAAAGGAAAGTAACGTAATCTTTGTAAATGTGTTGTGGTTCGTTTTCTTTAGGATATCAGCAACGGATATTAGTAGCCATCCGGAAATTACAGACGAAAGACCATTGATCATTGATTGTCCTTAGTGTGACCGTCCTCCCTTTTCCGCTTAACAGATTGTCAGTACACATAGAATTGCGGGCACTCCACACACCCAGTCTTTCGTCTCTAGGGACTCAACACACCACATAATGTGGCAGGTAGGGTGACACCCGACTGTAGAGCTTGTCTCCGATTTGAAGACTATCTGCATTTTAGAAGCCTCGTGTGTGACATATTCCTATTGCTGGGGATAGGACAAGTCTTCGGTTCTTGCGAACGCTGCAGTGAACATTCGCTTGCCGTTAAAGACGGGGGTCTCTTGACACACTGGTGTTTCCAGGAATGGCTGTGGACAGTAAATTTGAGTGATTACTTCGATGTTAATCATAAAGTGTATCACTTCTTTTAGTCTGAGCTGTCTTACCCACTCTCTGTAGGTGTTGAGGGCTATTTCTGCACTGGATCACACACTCCGTAGGACTCCCCTGCACGACGGATCGGCCCATCGTAGAGACCTGTACCCGACAATCCGCAACACTCACAATTGACAGCTCTTCATGCCCTCGGCGGGATTCGAAACCGCAATCCCAGCATGCGAGCGGCCTGCAGACCTTCGTTTTAGACGGTGCGGCTACCAGGATCGACGATAAAATATATTACATAGCGTTTCATGAGTTTTAGACACAACTGTATGGGTCTTCGAGACCAATAAAAGTTCATACAAACATGTGTTCGATATAGTGGTTTGGGGAGGAAGTGTGCAGACGGACAGGGAGACGCGAATGATAACGACCGTCTGTGCTTAGTGGCGTAGCTGCAATTTGTGGCACCCTGGCCGAGTACTCACAGTGGCCACTTTTAGCGGAAATCACGAATTTTAAAAGACTCGCAACTGAATTTTAAATCATTTGCCCCACAAGGTAAAATTTGTTGAACGTAGAAAATCTATTTTCTTTTCATTGAAAACTCGCGTTGTTGAACTACTTTAGTCGTCCTTTGCCCGGGGACGGCAGCACCATTCACTCTACAGCTACTCCCCTCTCTGTGTTCATTTGATGTACTTCTGTTTTGTTCAATTCGGACACATTCACTGGCCCTTGTCAACACGTTACCGTTTGAGGGGGAGAATATCTTGACTAGCTTCTAAAGCAGCCAGAGTTCTTGGGCCAAGCAACGCACAACGCACGTTAGTCGTAACGCACTGTTGTCTTTTCTCAGTCAGAAGTGACTGGCTATGAGATGAAAGTCCAAGAGTTGGATTTGTGGAATGGGCAGGGATGTTACTGTAACCTGCAGAGACAGTGTCCACTGTGAATAAAGTGGCTGGACTGTGGGGTTATCTATTCATCACCAACTGGTACTGGCACCTGAAATGGTTCAAGCTCCATCTTCACAGTCTGAGTGATGTATTGTGGATATATGGAGTTAAAAATGAGAGTTCGTATTAGTATAAATATGTTTCGCAGTTTGCAGGAAGCAGTTTCGAAATGATGTCTTTCAAAATCCAGACCGTATTTTCTGCTGTTATGATCCACTTAAAAAAACGGTTGATTGCAATGCACAGGATGTGTCTCCAACAGATTATACCTCGTAGTTACCAAATTTGTCAAGAATTCTCCACATTGAATTTCCTTACATTTGTCCTTGTGTTGGTCTGAAGTCCATATTCGTCCTACTGTCTACGGCTAAGTCTGCCAAGCTTTCTGTCTGTAGTTATTCAGGTTACAATTTATAAAATTGTATGGCTGTGTGTGCGTGCATGTATGACTATATATTCCTCAAACACCCTACATAATTAGGCGCAATAAAGGGGACGAGCAAATCTGAAATATATAACTTTAAAATTAATCGTGGAATGATGTCTGTAATAATCCATTTCTATGTCTCAGATCACACATTGAAAGTAACGGGCTTTTTAAAACTGATGTTAATTACAATTATTAGCAGAATCATTTTTAAATCTTCCGATCTAATCACAATAAAAATTCAGACCGATTTATGTATCCTGCTTTTGTTTATTGGTAATAATGTAACAGCTTGAGAGCGGGATCATCTTCATCCCGCTTGCAAACTGTCAGCATAACCTGTGTGTCATATACCATTGCTGTGTGTACAGTGCAGAACTCCTGATGATGGACAGAGGAACTGTCCGAAACATGTTGAATTTTATTCAAAAAATAAATTTGAAAAATTTGCACTTCTAGTTGGTTTTATTGTGAGAATATATCATGATGCACGGTCACCTGAATTCAAATTTGTGACTGTAACTCCACAATACAAATGAAATTAAAACAATGCCGTTTGCCTATAGAATATGGTGATATAAATACCGTCCTTGTCTTTAGATCTCCGATGAAGTGTGGAGTCCGCCAGTGACTACTGACTTCTTCTTCTCTCTTCTTTAGCTGTTATACTCAAATACATTGTGCGTAATGAAATATCTCTCATTTCTGTGTTTGTTGTTCAGAGTGCATTAAGTACAGTTTTGTCCTTATAATAAAACCAAGGAGATGCACTAATTTCTCAAATTTATTTTTGGAATAGAACTGCCCATGTTTCGGACAGTTTCTCGGTCCAGCATCAGTAGTCTAGCACTGTACACGCAGCAATATGTATATGTCATACAAGTTATGCTAACTGCTTGCTAGCAAGCAGTCAGCATCATCTGTATATATTGCTGTGTGTACAGTGTACAGAATACAGTGTACTCCTGATGATGGACAGAAAAACTGTCCGAAACATGTAGAGTTCTATTCCAAAAATAAATTTGAGAAATTAGTGCATCTCGTTGGTTTTACTGTAAGAATATATCACGATGCACGGTCCTCTGAATGTCAAATACAGTTTTGTTCTCTGTTGTATCTCCTTCCTTTCTGTTTGTCTGTCTGTATTTCTGTCTGTGCGTACAATATTTTTGCCTGAACGGATTTAATTTTAATCCAATTATCGTTAAAATCTCATATAAGGAAAGAACTGGAATGCTAAAATGTAGGCTTTACATGAACATTATATCGAAGGATTCATACAGAAATGATAAATGCAAACTGGTTGTTGTAAATTTAGATGTCTCTTTTGTAAGAGTAATACCATAAATTCTTCAGTCATTTAATCAAAATTGTAAAAAACTGCCTCATATGTATATGTATATGTATATATATATATATATTCACTTCATTTTACATCAAGTCACGGAGAGACATTTCATTAGTCACAACATGTAGAAATGGGTCAGTCGGTGTTTGATTTGGCACTGAGACGCAAAATAGACTGCCAGACACGGTATAAACGTCAGTAGCAGCAGCTGTTCTGACACTACCACCATGCCGATTGTGTCTTGCCAAGGATATCCCGTTATTGTCCAATATGACCTCGAAATTGCGACAAACAGGAGGAAACATCTTGTAAATCTTGTAAATAAAGACAACTTGGTGCACAGTTTTTCTCAGTATGTTTACTTCTTAGTACATTTATAAATCTCTACGTGTCGCGGGCAACTATGTGCCCATCATCAGGAGAAATAAACGTACTTCGTACTTGTTATTCTGAAACAAGTGGATAGTTTAAAATTACAAGAGCGAATGTCATAAAATGAGGGGAAACATGCTGCACAGGTTTTTACCTTATTTTATTCCCTCAGCATTATAGCTTCCAGTCTCACATCCAGCCACTGTTTTTATGCGATATCCATGCGTGTAATCCACTGCTGTACCATAAATTATATTTTCTTGAACGTACCTTCTTTCAACTATAGCAATCTGCTTGTGACCGTCACTGGTACTTTGGCTTGCCGTCGTCTGCGGGCACGTCGATGACTTTTAAGGTTGACTGCATCACAACGACAAGTTTTTGTTTCTTGTAATCACTGCCAACTGGCGTTAATGCTCGTAACTCTGCTGTATGGGTACAGGATAACGACAAAGTTTTAAATCGTGGGTTATTAGGTTTGTATGTCATCACACCAAAAGACGTTAGTTCCGTGTAACAGAGTCCTTGAAAACCTAACATTCGTTAAACTAGTCGAAAAATTGCACGCATGATGTCTTCCGAACGTTTATTGTCATAAGAAAAACTGTCTTCATGTGTCCTAACCTGATGGTGGTGGATCCAGCCTGCTTGTGTCCTACCCTGGTGGTGGTAGATCCACTCCACACCCTCGCATCTCATTTCTTGAATGTCACTCTCAGTATGTCTTCGATGTTCAAATGGTCGGTCCCATCATATAAATCTACTACATATTTTAGACAATTTTTAAATTGTTTTCATGCATCCCACCTAACCTTCCCATCCCATCACGTACATTACATTTCACCATTATTACTATTGGTAAAATATACAAATTAACTAATTGCTTTGAGCAGAGTCAATGAGAGCCTAATAGTTCGTCATTTAATCAAGGAATTTCCCACTCTTATGGAACGCGAAGATTCACTCTCGCGTTCACTTGAGCCTGCCACTGACGCCTCTCCTGAATAAGATAAATGCATGCTACAACCTCCCATCCTATTCCTTAACCACCCGTACACTAATATTTTCTCACCTACACCTAGGCCTTCCAGTGTGTCTTTTCCTTGAAGTTTCCCTCACAAAATCTCTCTTCTCCCCATATAGGCCACACACCTTACTCGTCTCATATTTCTTGATTTGTTCGCCCAGATAACATTTTGTGAGTAGCACAGATCATGAAGTTGCTAATTAAACAAATTTCTCCACCCTTCCACCAACCTCTCTCTCATAGGCTCAAATATAGGTGCAAAATGTGAGGTTAATTGCTAATATTTTCGTCGTCGTTGTTGTTACTGCTGTTGTTTCTGCTGCTGCTGCTTGCTGTTGCTGTTCTGATCATCATACTCAACTTTGTGTACTCTTGATAAGTTTAGAATCCAATAAGTCCTTTGGCAAAACTTTGATGTGCTGTCTTAAAATAAAATAACTTCTGGGAACTTGAGAACTTCTTCCCCATTCTGAATCAAAGTCGCTTTTGATCCACAATCCCTTATGACGCCGTTTCTGGCATAACTGTGAGGGTCACCCGTACAGTTTTATCCATTTTTCGGTATTACATATTCTTTTCATTTTTATGATACTTTTGTGTATCGTGAAGTATTTGTACACTACATTGCTGACAAATTACCTGGATTCTTGAATGTGAGCCTTTAACCTTACAAGATACTGCCTTATGCTGACGATCAGTGACTTCCCATTCCTATGTCTCTATTAGGTTTCTTTACAGAACGCCCGAGTGAAGTTTACGTGTGCCGCATTGAAAGCAGGTTTTATGCGAAGAACCCTTTAAAGCCAACTTAGTAATTCATCATAATGAAAATCTTTCCTTGTAAAATTTTCTTGAAAGTGAGCGGTCACCAACAAATGAAAGCAGAATAGAGTCAAAATCGAAAGGACCTAAAGAGAATTCACCTTCGACTCCTGCCGAAACACGAAGTCATATCGTTTCAATTTTATCTACTCCTTACTTAGTTGTAATACAAATTACTTTTTGAAGTATACTGATTTTACTTGAGAACGTGACAGTGGTCTTTATGTAACTGAAAATTTCGCATTTGTTTTTCTCTCTTCTTCCAAGCATTATGTGGGCCGGGTAGCTTAGTCGGTATAGCGACTGGCTACGGTCTGGACGGTCTGGGGATAGAATCCCGGTGGGGGCGAGATTTTCCGCACCTGTCCAGATCGACCCTGGGGCCCACCCAGCCTCCTGTAGAATTAGTACCTGGTCTTTCCCAGGGGTAGAGGTGGCCGGGGCGTGGGGCTGACCCCCCACCCCATCTAGTGCCGAGGTCCTAGAAAGAGTAGAGCTATACCTCTACTCATCCTAAGGGCCTTCGTGGCCTATAAAAAGGGTGAAACCTACCTACTTTCTAAGCATTATTTACCCCTGTCCTTTGTGTGCAAGTGTGTACGTATGCACGTAAAGGAGTGTAGGTGTGTGTTTGTGTGTATGTGTGTACGTATATTAATGTGTGTATGAGTTGAGTAGGTGCATACGCTTGCACCTCCCCACTTCTCTTTACCCCATTCTGACATTAATTTATTTTTTATTAAACTCTGAGAAGCGTTTTTTTAACTTTCTGTATGCCGTTGCTATGACGACAGGAAACACTTTTTGTTTACTTTTTCAACAAACATCCATATTGAAATTAGTCCATCCATTGATTCAATAATGTACTATACCAGTGTGGCGAGCGTGCCGCGGGGGGAGTATTCACGTTATTAGCAGTCGTTTCATGATAAATGTTTTTAGCCCGTCCCCTTTTAAGTGGGCCTAATAAACTCTTCGTTATGGCTCTATTCTGCCATGCAGTGATTAATTAATGTAATAGGGAAATTTTGATAATGAACAATCTCCCCTTCTTTTATCAGTCGTAAATGTCACATGGTTCATCAGTTACTTTTAAAATTAATTTACATTGGTGTAAAATTACTGTCACGTTTGTATTTACGCACCCTGGAGCAAATGCTTGCAAATATTGTAATAGAACTATTATTCTAGAATTGTGTGAAACTAAAACAATTTACATTTAGCAGCTCTGGCTTGTACATAGGTAGTTATTGATATAAATTTTATACAATTTTTGTTATATACCTGCTAATTGCAGGTGTAGAATTTTATCTTTGTGCCTAATCACGATGAGGGAGACACACACACACTCGGTAGGACTCCTCTGGACGAGGGATCGGCTCTTTGCAGAAATTCTGTCTGAAAACACCCAAAATTCTCAGGAGAGAGATGTGCATACCTCCGGCGGGATTCGAACTCGCAATCCCAACAAGCGAGCGGCCAAAGACCTTCGCCTTAGACCGCGCGGCCGCCGGGGTCAGCAATCGTCTTGATTTATTTATTAAATAAGCAATTATTTCAGCCTTATTTCGCTATCGTACAAAATCAGTTGCCGGTCCCAGTGGCCGCGCGGTCTAAGGTGTAGGTCTGCGGCCGCTCGCCTGCTGAGATTGTGGGTTCGAATTCCACCGGGGGCATGGATGTTTGTCTCTTGTGAATGATGTGTGTTGCCAGGTAGAGGTCTCTGCGACGAGCTGATCACTCGTCCAGAGGAGTCCTGCCGACTGTAATGCGTCGTTGTGTGTGATCTAGAAACCTCAAGAATGAGGAGGCCATGGCCCACGTTGGGCCGCAGCGCCAAAGGAAACGTAAATAAATAAAATAATTTTCTAATTAGGTTACGAGGTGCATGTTATTAGTGTGTCTTCTTTTAATATCCAGAAAAGCAGTAACATGTAAGAGTAATGTTTTTAATACTCGGTATGAAATTCAGTTTTAAATTATGGGCATCATCGTTAATACTTATACGAGCCTAATTACTGTTCTAATTCATATCCTCACAACTCTTACATTGAGCGTCTTGTACAGAAAGAAATATTATTTGTTAGTAAATTAGATGAAGTTCACATTGCGATTTTTATTGTTATCACTGTTCTTGCAGCTCGACTCGAGAAATAGATTACTCAAATCTGTTCTGTTTCAATGTCATATTTAGACATCCCGCAGGTTTATTGATATTGATTTGTTTATGTTTGTTTACTGGTATTTGCATTTACTGTTTAGTTTATTGAGATTACGTAACGGCATTACATCGACTTTCATGTTGTGCAATGTCAAATGGGATGGTTATTCATGATTAACTGCAGACGAGTGGGTATGAAGTAGCATGTCCAGTGTCAGATCGCTGTCTTGGCAAACCCCTTGAAAGACTAAACGCGAATGGCTGAGTCAGGGTAGTTGGTAAGCCGGTACCTGTGGAATACAAACCAGTCTGAATACGGTTGTCTAGGTTGCTAGGTACCTGGAAAGTAGGAACGAATTTCCCACTTGGTTGTGTGTAGAATAAAGCGCGCAATATTGAGACTCTGGGGCCAGTGGGACTGGCTGTCGACTACTTAGCAAATATAAAATGTGGTCAACATGTTTATCTTCTGTAGGTTCCTGCTGTTAAAGTGTTTGTAATTTACATCTGTAAGCCACTCTTATTATATCTGTAATGAATTAAGCTTCACCTGTTTATATGCGGTGTGTGTGTGTGTGTGTGTGTGTGTGTGTGTGACGTGTGTGTGTGTGTACTAAAGGGGCACAGTGTGACCCAGTTGGTTGAGACATTGCGCTACAAGCCGGAAGGTTGCAGGTTCGATTCCCGATTATGTCATTGGCATTATTTATTAACAGAATCACTCCGGCTACACTGTGGCTCTGTAGTCGACTCGGCCTCTTGACAAAAATAAGTAACAGGAGTCTTTCCTAGGGATAAAGGCGGCCGGTGCATACGGCTGACAACCTTACTACTTTCATATGCCGATTATGGAAGCCTCCACCAAACAGGCCAAATGAAGCTAGGGCAGTGTTTGGTTCCAATACTTGTATTCTGCCGTCGTTGTCATTCGATCAATAAACCATACCCATTAATTTATATATGACACTATAAATTCTAAGCAGCTGACTGCATCATTTTACTATTTAAGTAGAAACATACACGTATCATTCCACCTTCGTCTGTATGTCTCAGAAACCTTCTTTTTTTTTGGTTTCCGAATGAAACTGCACGTAGGCGGACAGTTATCTTATCCCATACGCTTGTCCATCTGCTGAAATATTTGCAAAATTGAACCGTAACACGAAATCACGCGAAACGTTTTGCCACATTCCGTATTTTTTTAGAACGTGAGGTCGGATAAAGTCTTTAAAAATCTAAATGAAATTTACAGGCTTATAGCGGTAACGCTTCACTGTGAGTATCGGTCATCTCATTCGAAATAAGTTAATTATATGTGTGCCCCTGCACTGTTCTCTACGCATGCTCCAGGGTGTGTACTGCCAGTGATGTGCAACTGAACATATCCCGGTTATACGAGTATCCAAGCGTTTCAGGGCCAGTAAATCATGTCTTATTCCCACTGTAGGAATTGTATCCCAAGTGATACAGCTGTGAACAAGGGTGATAGTCGCGAGTAACTGTTTCTGCAGTTCCTTGATTATACCAGCTTTGTGATAAGCTACTATCCCGCCCAAATGTTATATTAATTGCCTAAAGATTTATAAAATTCAAACCCCTAAAACGAAATTCTGTCTGACAATTTTACACTTATTCAGTTATTCACAAACTTCCCTGCATTTTACGGGATCCAAAAACATTATTTTGTTCACAAGACTTCGTCACTAGTTCGTTTCCTGAGCAAGCTGGTCCCAGCCCACATCCTCACAAATTTGATCTTCAAGAGCCATTTTAATGTTACGCTTCAATCTATGCCTATAAATAATTGTCGTACTAGTGTGTCTATCAAATTATACGTGTATTTTTCTTCTCCATTACGTTTCGAAAATAGAGTCTAGCCAAAAAAAAAAGCGTACAAAACCTGAATACTGGCAACAAATTCTTGCCACGGAAGGACACTCAATGTAGTACTGGAAGAGAGGTACATTCATTTGTAGGAAAATATTACAACACGACTCTAATGAAGAAGCAGAACTTATGTGACAGAAATTTCTGTACCACACAACGAAAACCCGCAACAAAAATTCGAAGAAAGGCAAATTTCTCTGCCGGAAGGAGCAATGCAAATGTCACACCGCAATGCGACGCGCCTCTACATAGTTCCAATACTTCAACTGAAATTATCCCACAAATTCCCCACGATTCCACAAATTATCTACCACTGCCACGTAACTTCTATATTCAACTTCAGAATTTATCATCAATGCATATTATATAAGGCGCAATTTTTTAAATGGAAGTAATATATTATGACAAAGTTGTTCGTTATTTATCTCAGTATTTAACCAACTTGATGCACAAAATGACAACATAACGAACAAATTATGATGTTTTGCTGACCGTGCATCTCAGTATATTTATCTCAGTATTAACCAACTTGATGCACAACATTTGTTTCACAATAAGTTTTATTTCATGCCTCTACCTGTTTCGAGCACATGTGCTCATCATCAGGAGGTCAAAATTGCATTACACAGCCGCTGGTAACAGAGGCATGAAATAAAACTTATTGTGAAACAAATTTTATGCATCAAGTTGGTTAAATACTGAGATAAATATACTGAGATGCACGGTCAGCAAAACGTCAAAATTTGTTCGTTATGTTTGCCTTTAGGCAGATCTACCACTGTAACATATTTCGTTTATAAATACTGTGCACATTGCTGATATCTTGTTTATTCATTTCTAGGCACCTGATGCACTACCTATCCGTCTATTGAAATAGCTTTCATGTTTAATAATAATAATAATAATAATGTATTATTATACGAAGTTCTTATTACAATAAGTTAAAACCTTTCTTTGTAATCCACTTCGCTGTAAAATTATGGATCCGATAAACCTTCCGGTGACTGGTGATATTTTCCACAGTTCGCTTTGTTAACATTCTTTAATTTACCTGTATAAACAAACACGTGGCTTACGCCAGTCGAACGTTAATTACAAATGGAAAACATTCACATATTTTGCAATTTTCCCCCGTAACACTCGACGCTCTATAACCAATTAGACCTTTTTCATTAATGCCAATATGGTTTTAATTGGGGGCATGTTCACGCAAGAGTAAATTAGATTTTTTGGTGAATTCAATTAGGTTTAATTGGTAGAGAGTTCACAGCGCGATGCGGGAGATAACGAATAGCATTTGGCTTTATGTGGCTATTAGTGTTACGAGTAAGCAAGTTCTGTAATCAGTTAATGCTGAAATTAATTGTGATGTCACACTAAGGATACGGTAATGAACCACTCGCAAGTGAGCCACTCGTTCTTCAAAATTCGTCAATAAAAAACCACGTAATTTTTTTTCAGCTCTTGCTTTGCAATGGGGTCTACAAATGTTGATTGACGAGCTCTCGCCCTATGTTTTCAGGCCGAAAGGAATGTAACAGGTGAAATGAGTTTAGAATTTGTTTATAAGGAATCTTGAATGAGAAGTTGAAAATTAAGCCTGAAAATGATTCTTCTATTGATCTAGACGTTACTCGTGGACGAATTACAGTATTAATTTCTAATAAGAAATGACATGTGTATCCGAGGCACATGTAAGTATATTCCGTCAGTGCATTCACTGCAATTTCTCGCATGTGGGAAAAGTTTTAAGATTTATCTATTTTAAGTAATCTGTCGTACACTGTCCTAAAGGAAATCACACTTCAGCTCTATATGGCAGATTTTCAGACATTATTTTCCTTCATATGCTAACTATCCGTGCATTAAGAAATATTTGCATTTATGTAGGAAACCAGCAAATGCACACAGACAAGATATGTTTGATCATATATTAACGATCACCTACGTGTTTCGATCGCTTTTGCCCACATTGCAAGAGTACAACCACTTAATGTTACAGTAATATCTCAAGATCTCCCTATGGTCACAAAATATTGGATTATATTGTTGTCAAACAAATAAATATATGTTACTAAAACAAATAAAATAAAAGGCAATAAATATGTTGTTTGCTAGTTGCACATAATTGACGTAAACCCTGTTAGATGGGAAAGGCGTGCTGTAAGGGAGATTGTTTAAACAATTTAGGCAGTTGTATCAAGAGTTTTGGTGGAGAAATAATGGTTTGTGCATAGATATCGCCCCTTCTAAGCTCCACTTGCTTCACGAAAATAAAGCATTAAGGGCGTGTGTACTCGTATACATGTACAGCAAACATTTGTAAAAAAAAGCTGTTTTCCAAATCGTATTTAGATTTCCTTTAATTAATTTAGCTTGCATTTTATCAAAGAGGCTTCCGATTCTTAATAAAGCTATCATAGTGTCACAGCCACTTTAATTACACTGTAACGGGAATTATGAGGGGAAAGAAGAGACGTTTCCTACGATAGGGGGCTGTAGCACGGAAGGGAGTGACAGTAAAATATAATTGCTTTATCTCAAATAGACACTGTGGCTTAATGGTTGTTTTATAATCCACACTTATTTTGCAACTAACCGTTAAATGAGCTTCCCGTATCTGAGCGTACGCCCTACTTTCATTGTTTCCCAGTACGTTAAAAATGTTAGGGCTATAGAAACCCTCTGAAGCCTCTTGGTCAATATAGCGTCATGGTTAACAATAAACACTTGCATTTTGTCCACAGTGTATATATGTGTGTGTGTGTGTGTTCTTTTCATTTCTTGGGACCGGGATAGCGACTCGCTAAAGGCTGGACGGTTCGGACTTTGAACCCCGATGGAGATGAGAAATTTATTCTTTTCCACATCCGTCTGGACCGACCCTGGAGACGACCTAGCCTCCTTCACAGTGTCGCTACAGGTGCTCTTTGACAGGGGTAAGCGGCCGGCATCAAATCGCCTCTAGCGCCGACGTAAAGAATGAGTAGAGTTACACGTACACGCCCTCTTCATGTCTGCATGTCGCGTTGCGGAATGACCCCTACATTTTTACCTCTTCCATTCAATTCTGCAAACAAACGACGATTAATTCCCTGTGCAGTTTTCAACAACAGGTATTGTCTAAACGAAGCACACTCTCTTCGCTGCTTGATACCAACCGAATCTTCATGTATGTAATGTAGATTAATTTTAGTACTCAAAAGACTACGAAACTGCCTCATAAAGTCAAAATAACAGAGGAATGCGGAGGTAACCAATTAGGTGGATGTGGCTCTAAGACTTAAGGAAAAGCATCTGGATCGAATCTCAAGAATGTTGACAGCCATGACAGACCTCTGACTGCCATTTTGTCAGGCAAGTTTCGGCGTAAGGGCTTAAAGTCGTCCATCACTTTCTCATTTTTGTTCAGTCAGTTCTCATAAATGTGGTTCGATAAACATGAGGCGGGCGGGGGGGGGGGGGGAACGCACCCTAAAAACCCCCCCCGTTTCTCAACGGGCCCCGCCCAAAAA
>Ga0136643_10004806_pt1 | contig 18815 bp, 14 predicted proteins | sample TergutLab28metaG_FD_96883 | JGI IMG/M metagenome (GOLD analysis project Ga0136643, IMG submission 96883) | Labiotermes labralis P1 segment gut microbial communities from Petit-Saut dam, French Guiana - Lab288 P1 (version 3) (version 3) | ecosystem: Host-associated > Arthropoda: Insects >...
CGATTTATATGGACTCGTCCGTTTCGCCGAAAGACGAAATCTGGTTTATGCGCGTGTGCCATCACATTTCAAACGCCGTCTACCAGGAATATTTCCTGCGGGGGTAAAGGCGGCCGGTGCGTAGGGCCGACAACCTGACCATCTTGTGCCAATTGCCTCGAAGCCTGGGAGCCACATCCTCCTGGAACTCTCAGGGCCTGTGCAGCCCTGTCCAGGGACTGCTTATCCCAGCAATTGCTTGAAAAAATGACGAAAAGCCTCAGGGTGCGGTTGCCGCCCGCTGGACCGTCCTGTGTGCCTGCCTGCATGTGTCTAGACACGACAGCACGACCAACCCTCACTGCGGTTGGTAACACGGGCAAGACACTGCTGGCCGCATACACGCACGAGGCCGGTCGGGACCCGCTGGGGTCACCGCGCAATGAAAACTTCTGTTCGCGGTAGGCGGAACAATTACGTGTGCGCATGCGTGCCACTTGTGGTGACTTCGTAGTTACATTTCCTTACTGCTGAGTCCGAACACTATGTTGTAAACAAACTGTTTTATTTTTCTGTACAGCTTTTTTGGCACATATTTCCTTACGATATTTAGCGATCAGCGCTCGAGAGAGAGAGAGAGGGGGCTGAGAGAGAGAGAGAGAGGAGTGTTCTGTTTAGTGACGCTAACATCAGATAGCGCGATGGCAGACGAATGAAAAACGAGCTTGGCGCATAGAGAGGAGTGGCTCAGACAGGGAAAACTCGGACTGAAACCTGTCTCGGCGCCACTTAGTTCACCACAGATCCCACTTAGAGTGGTCTGGGACCGAACCCGGGCCTCTGCGACCAACGACTAACCTAACGGTCACCCTGCGCTCTAGATGCACGCACAGACGCGTGTGGGTTCTCGCATAAATCGTCAGTTATTGTCTGAGTTCAAAATTCAAGCGATTCATCAGATTGCCGTAGAACGCCGCACTGCACTGTCGCATGGAAATCGGCTGGGACAAGTAGGCGGACAATCGTTGCGAATCTAACAGGCGCATTTTTGAAACTTTCGCTGTGATCGCGAGCAAAATGAGGTCATTTATGGTGTTGAAAGTGCAGCAGCAGCAGTAATTCCGCCACTGTGCCGCCCCACTCCCTGTGGTCGCATCCCATCACATACACCGTCTGTCTCGCTCTCTCACTGGCTCGCGTGCGCCGGACCCAGCACTGTGCCGTACTGTAGCTTATGTGCTAGTTGTGTGGCAGGCATCGCGGGCGACGGTCGTGTGTGTGCAGTGCGCGGGCGATTTGAAGCCTGGTGAGGTGATGTGTGTGCGGTCATCTATCCGCTTGTCATGATGGTATGTCGCACATCTATATGTAGTATTAGGCAGTGGGTGTGGCCGCACTTACAGAGCCACGCACTAAACCAACGTGCACTTTCACTTACATGCATAGAAACTGCTGTTGTGTGTCATTAGAGTTCGCGTTTTGTCCGCACGGTGTGTCGTGACGGCAGGCAGCAAGTCACTTGTTGATTGGTTCTTGCAGTAGAGATGCGCCGTGTTCTCTGGATCATGGAAAGTTGTTCTGACAGTCGGTAAGAGACAGTGTGAGGCAGGGGCGTAATATTGGAAGTTCTGACGGCCCTGAGTGCTCGGACGACCTAACACGTGGATACAGACGTTTCGGAATGCCGTCATGTCTGGAGTCGTAAGTAAGGGGGATAGCGATGGGGTCAGGTGACAGTAGTGACGATGAACGTTGGGTATGACACCTGTCGGCCGGCAAATAAATAGCCGGCGTTATCATGGAGCTTGCTGCCTCCGTCTTTGGGAGTCTGAGTAGTCCAAGAAGGGTCTACCCTGAAGATGGAAGTCGCAAGCACCACTGAAACGTCGGTAAGGGAAGAGAAGTTAAATCGGTACGTCATTGAATGATACCGAAACGTCCAGTGATTCATTTCCGAAGCATGCTGTAGCAGACGAAGACCATATACAAAGTGACGTGTGTGTGTGTGCGCACGGTGTTGGCAGTGCTGGTACAGTTATCGCACTGCTGCCTTGCTGCGTCATTATGCTTGAGCAACATTTCAGTACATGCAACCTGATATTGATCATATGTCGGCAGGATTTATCGAAGAAGAGGAGAACGTTATGTGCATGTCGTTCGGACATCGTGTTTGGCGTCGGGAACAGTCTGTTACTGTACCCGTGTGTGATGAGCAGGGTGACTAAGATGATTGTAGTAATGGACGAGACACTTTGTTGTCATCAGCTGCTTACAAAATTCAAAATTCTCTGCTCAATGTTAGACCCGTGTGTAGGCTCACCAGCGTGCATTTGGACAGCTGTAGGCCCGCTGCAGTACGCAAGCGCGGTGTTTCGGTTATGAGGAAGGTTTCCCTGATAACAGCTGTTATTGGTTGACGTGTCGAGCCCCATCTGGGGCTTAGTAAAAGCAATACTTCGTCCTAGAACAGGTCACGAAGGCCCAGTATGGGAGGATAGGAATATAGCTATTCTCTTTCTTTATCCTCGGCGCTAGGTGAGGGGTGCGTGGTGAACACCACGCCCCGGTCGCTTTACCACCGTCAGAGATACGTGCTGGAGACTGAATGGGCCCTAGGGTCGGTCTGAACGGCTGCAGAAAATCTGGCCCGTACCGGTATTCGATCCCCGGACCGTCCAACCCGTAGCGGATCGCTGTACCGGGTAATCTGGGGCTTTCCTGTTCGGAACACCGCTCTCCGTGTTGCGGCGCTCTCTGGCAGCAGTGCGATTCCTGGCGCCGTCTCTTTCGGTCGTACCAATCTGCATTGATACAAGTTTGTTACAGTTTGTTACACTGTACACCGTGTGCGTGTGTCTTATACGAGTTTGTAACAGTTACGTTTATTTTTTACACGTCTTCTTATTCCCAGACATAAAAATGTTTTATGTTATAAGTTTGACGACATGTCTCTATGATTTCCAAGTCTTCGTACAGGAACTCCTTTGTTCCTAGTTCAATGCTCCTAGGTCAGTGTTCCTAGTTCAGTGTTCCAAGTTCAGTGTTCATAGTTCGGTGTTCCTAGTCCAATGCTCCAAGCTCTTCCTAGTTCAGTGCTCCTAGTTCAATTTTCCTAGTTCAGTGTTCCAAGTTCAGCGTTCCTACTTCAGTGTTCCTAGTTCGGTGTTCATAGTTCAATGCTCCTAGTTCAGTGTTCCCAGTTCAGTGTTCCTAATCGTCGCTCCTGCATAAGGACTTGAACACGATCCGTAAACAGATCGAAACATGCCCGATACATGTGTCAAACTCAGAAAAGTTTATGAATCAAAAGTTTGTGAAAATGTAGTGTGTGTTTTAGACACTACGAAGCCAATTGAGCTAATTCAGGTGTGTTGTCCACACATACAGCTGTGAACAGTACACAGCATTGTCAGGGTATCCGTCCCTCGGTCAAGACGCGGTTCAGTAGGCTATGCTGTTGCTGTACCGACAGCTGTGTGTCTGTCCGCCACAAGATATAAGCCTCTTGCATTTTCTCTGTTGGCTTTCGCTTGCTCCATTGATATTCTGGTGTTACGTAAATACCTAATCCGAACTTGGGCATTCTCGCTGTTTTATGGCTTCTTTGCTGCCCGCATAACTTTTTAATAATTAATACACGTACGGAATTTTGACAGGCGCGCGTAATTGTAGACTTCCATCCCAGAAGTTGGCGCTGCACATCTCGATTCTCCGCGCGGCAAGTTTGAAATTTTGAATTCGGTTCTGGTATTGGCTCTAAGCCGGCGCGCACTCTACGAAGGTTTTGGAATTACGGACAAATGTGAGTCGATATGTGACGACTTGTCCCATCTGTCGGCGCACACCAGAATGAAAATCACTTCGCTTGTCCACGTCACGTAGGCATATTTCAGCTTGGGAATGTACCCGGCGAGCACAATTGTTTTTGGCAACTCGAAATGCCCGCACGGCTCCAGTGTGGTGCACAAGGAGACGCCTACTGCTAGCGGTGCCTGTTTGGAGATGGGTAACCGTTGTAGAGACGATAACACACATTGCCGATGAGCTCCGTGGTGGTCACCCGCGAACTGCCTGTAACGAAAGAAACGATAAAAAAAAATCTTGAAGTCATCCAGCGACAGGAAGAGGGCAGCGTTCGGTTAAGGTGACGGTGCAGTGTTAGGGATTCCGCGAAGTTTGTGCCCACTGGGGACCTCCCACGAAGAGATGTGTACTCACAATTGCGGTGGCCCGATGTGCTGTCGAAGGCGGCGACTTTCTTTGCAGCAGTATAGCGGGTGACGACATCTGTTTTTATTATATTCTTCCCGCAACGAAACAACAGCTTGGAATAGCATCAGTCACACTGGTCTCAAGAAAGAGAAACCATGGTATCTGTCGAGTGTTTGCTACAAGGAGACACCATCAGCGCTGCTGCACCTGTGAGACGTTGCAGGTGCCCCGTTATGCACCATGTGTCACACCTCCACGGACGAGAGTCACGCCACAGGACAGTGTAAGATCCCACACTGCTCGTTTGTACGTGCAGAGGATTCAGAAGAATATCTCTAAACCTCCGTCCACATCGAGTCCGGTTCTAGCCCCATCGGACTACCATCTGTTAGATTTCGTACAGGATCAGAGGCAAGGCCAGCACTGTCTGTCGTTCTGCCGCAGGGAGATCTTCAGGCGTCCGGAACGGTGGCAAAAGTGAAGCGATTTCAACGGGGAGAATACAGTGCACCTATCTGACAGACATACCCGTGCTTGAATGTGAAATTAACTTGCTCTTGACGTTTGAACGGCCGGCGTAAACCCAGTAATTGGTGAAGAAGCGGATTCGGAACTGATTGGTTTGCGGTTACATAATTTACCTCGTTACCCGCGGCGGCGCTTGTAACACGTCGTAATCGGGATTTTTCTATCATTTTCACGGACGCCTGCCGGACGACAAGGGCGCAGTTGTCATTGCTACGTGAAGTGGGTTCAGTGCCAGATTTATCAGCTTATCACCCCCATACTTAAAAGCTTGGCCTAGAATCGAATGGCGCTCCATGGCCAGCCACACCGGATAGGGAAATAAACAGTCTGATAAATTTCCTGTCTGAAACAGGGCGATGCTTCAGTCCCATTGATTTTCAGAATTGTTTTTACGTGAGAACTGCGCTGTTGTGGACCGACACACAGCGAGTGGTGGTAAGTGCAAGAAGACTGGCGGGGGTGAGATTGAATGCGACAAATCAAGTTACAGTCTGTGGTGGTGTCCGTGTCGTATACATTTTTGGCAACGGTTCATCGTAACTGTTTCTGCTAATATTTATTTGCGCCTTTCTCACTGTCAGTGTATGCAACACGCCCTTTCCGTTTTTAACTCTTTGGTCGTAATTCACTTGCAGAAGGAAACATGTTTCCGAAACGCCGTGTGGTGTTGAGTTTGTTGTGACAATGGGAGAAGAGCTGCTAAATATTAGTGTTTATATTAGCGATAATGAGCGGAGGAGGATTGAGCGATCTGGCACTTAGCGTTTGAACTCGCTGCGAATTGCGTGCGTGTCACAGTGTCGGATGTCGGAATCATTAGCGCACTTTGCACCCTAAATGCGAGACACCCTCCTTAGTGTGTGTGTGTGTGTGTGTCCTGTTGAAGTGTGTGACCGATTTACACGAAGCTAGGTGTGAGCATTGTGACATAGCAAGCCCCCCCTCCCCCTGCGCCCTCAGTCGCTTACACCATGGCCGAGGGGGCGCTTATGCGATTCGATTAGCGCAGGAATGGCTGTATAGAACGAGCGACGTCTCCCCCCTCAGATCTTTGGTTGGTTCGTTGGTTGGTTGGTTGGTACGTAGGTAGTTAGGTAATGATGACCTGGGGAAAATATGGAATTTTTTTCGATTGTGCTTGTTGGTGTAGGATGGGGGCCGTACGAAAATTTTCTCCAGCTTTCTGTCTAATGGCGGTGCTATCATAACGGTGGGTTTGAGGCTGTGAAATTTGGTGCGGAGACACAGACTTCACTACAGCTGCGCAATGCTGTGTTTAGTGAAGAGCGTACAGAACGCGCGACTGTGCAAAACTGTTGTGCGCTGATGGTCATATGTACTGAGTGTGTCCAGAGTGGCTGGGTCAGCAATAGGTTGATTGGCGGACAGGAACAGCAGCAACAACAAGCTGGCTGGCTGGCTAGATGGATGGACGGACGGACGGACGGACACAGATAGGTAAAAAGATAGATAACAGGTAAAGTAGGCAGGTAGATGTGTAGGTAAATGGATAAGTATGTAGTAGCTGTGTTGTATCAGTGCACACTGTTCGCATTTACTGTTGTGTGCTGGCATAACGCAGGCCACTGCGTCGTCAGTTTACATGTAATGAAATGTGAGAATAGGTGGAAGTGCAGCTCAACACGTTAATTTCAGTGCGAGCAGCTTCAGGCCTCGCCAGCTTTATCCTTGTTCAAACAGTTTCAGGTACCCCTTAGAAGCCAGGGTGGCTGCCACTGGTGGCGAATCGAACCCCGGCCGTCTGTTCCACAAGTGTTACGGAGCGAAGGTGTGAAGGGGGGGGGGGGATGATGTAGCTTCACGTGTTGGGAACAGTCGCCGTTTCTGATTGGCAGATCAGATCTAGCGAAGGGTACCCTCCAAGAAATTAAGTCAATCATCCATCTTGTCTTAACAGCAGCAGCAGCAGTAGTAGTAGTAATAATAATAATCCTGTAAATGTAATCACTCAGCGTTAATTTTCCACAAAGATTCGGATTCTTTACGCTATATGTTTTCATCATTTACAGTGAAATTCCGCTCTCCTGTTGTCCTCTCTGCACCCTTTACCTCAGGTAAAGGGTGCAGGGTCATCTGCCTTTCACTATCGTAAGTTTTTGTGCTACACTTCTGGACAGTAGCATCTCTAATGAGTCCCGAATCACAATTTTATCAGCCTTGCAAACGTACAGTCTTCAGGGGAGTGCTACTGAAGAATAATATAAATTAGTAAAAGAGGAAGGTAAATACAAATAAATACATTCTTAACAATACAAAAACAATGCCTTGAGGTTTGCAGCGAGTGATTGTTGAGGAACCTGGTCTTCTGGTTGTTTGGCGGTGCGGCCGGGCAGCGACTGACTCTCCCAGTATGAAAATCCTCTGCATCTAACCAAACTCTTCAGCGCTGCGGGTAGTGCGGCTAGCTTCCGGGTAACCTCTGACGTATGTCTCGCTGTAGTCTTGTCTGTCTCACGTCTTAACCGAGCTACCAGCGTCTGGCTGTGCTATCGGCAGCGTGCCTTCGGGGTGGTTTAAATGGACGTGGGTGAGAAGCAACCTTGCCGCCCCACCCCCACTCTGTCTCGTACACACACACACACACACACACACACATTAAACGGCCTGTATATAAAACAATGCAATATTTTTTTGGGAAAAAATATATTTACAAGTTTCGTCTCTTTTTGGTGGAGAAAGGGAATCATTTCTTCCATTTCATTGGTATGGCGGCGCAGTAGTGGCCATACTGGGGATATCGTTTTCCGAAATGGAGGCCAGTGGTGAGGATGACGCGTAGGTTTCTTGGTATCCGGAGGAGGGGTGGCGAGGAAATATCCCGGTGCCTGGGCACAGATTTTCGTATGAAGTGGGTGCAAGATATGAAGTGCCTGAGCAACAGGAAGATGCGGTTTTGGTCACTAATTCGATTGTGTGTGAAGAGAGCAGCGCTTATGGATGGTCACAAGGTGTAATATCTGCGTTATTTTGACCGTGTGACATGCTTATAATTGTCGGTTTCGGGAGCACCGTTTTGTGGTTAACAATGGTCATGAGAGGGTGTGCCGGTCCGCGTTATCAAGTTAGTACAATGTTGTAGTGCAGGTATTTAGAGCAGGGAGGGTGTGGGTGGTTATGTATTGCTGGGCAAATGAGTGTGTGCCGGGGTAGCGCAGTCGGTGTAACGACTGGCTACGGGCTGGACGGTCCGGGGATCAAATCCTGGTGGGGGCGAGATTTTCCGCACCCGTCCAGACCGGCCCTGGGGCCCACCCAGCCTCCTATACAGTAGGTACCGGGTCTTTCCCGGGGGTAAAGAGCGGCCGGGGTGTGGCGTTGACCACCCACCCACCCACATCTAGCGCCGAGGTCAAAAAGAGAGTAGAGCCATACCTCTCCTTCCCATCTGGGCCTTTGTGGGCTGTTGTAGGGTGAACTTTTTGGGACCAATGATTGGAATGCGGAGGGGGTAGCAGAGATGGAGTATTAGATGATAGGGGTACAAAATAAAGATGAAATGTGCGTGAAGGTAGAAAGTTCGCTTGTGCTAAGGAGGCTGCCGGATGTCGGGGGATTCTGTTGGTGTGTGTGATCCTATCTTTGTGTTAGCTAAGCCAAAGTGCTAACTGGGGAGTGGAGACTTGCGCTTCGCGCAAGTCGACGTCCCCCTGTTAGCCATTCTTGCGTTTGACCGCATCGCTGGTCTCTAAAACAGACACCGAAACTCTTAACATGGCGATATGCTTAAGCTGACGATGCTAAAATCAGGCTGAGGGCCTTGACTGATCGTGTCAAAGACTAGGGCCTAAGTTGTCCTGGACTGATTATGGGAGTGATAAACTTTGATTGGTTGGCTGTCTGTGTTCTTGAGCCCAGCCTGGCTCTGTCGCAAACTAGAGGTATGCGACGTTTGTCAGGCGCTTAGGTGAAGCCGCCGCGCCTGGGGCAGGGGAGTGCGGACCGTGCCCCGAATTTGCGTGTTATACCCTGGCATTTGCCTCACAACTGAGGAAAATTCACGGGAAAACCTCAGTCAGGGTAACCGAAGGGCGCTCGGCTGATCTTTGTGTTGGCACGGAGAGTTCAGTTTTATACTCGTACGTTAAAGTGCAATCTTAGTAATTAACCAACTTCTTCTTCTTCTCCTCCTCCTCCTCCTCACGGTTGAAAGTTATGGCCTTCTCAACGACGTATTTCCATTTCCCTCGATCCTGGACGCAGTTTATCCAATTTTTAACCTTCATTTGACAAATGTCCTGTTTGACGTTATTCACCCATCGGTACTTGGGTCTTCCTTGTGATCTTTTAGTTAAAGGATTCCATTTAAATATCTTCTTCACTGTTCTGGTATCTGGCATTCTCTGTACGTGACAAAACCAGCTTAGTCTTTGAGCTTTAATATAATTATCTATATTTTTATGTTTTGTCAGTTTAATTAACCAACTTGATGCACAAAATATTGTTTTATAAGAAGTTTATTATATGCCTCAACATGTTTGGAGCACTATTTGCTCATCATCAGGAGGTCAAAATTGTATTATACAGCATCTGGTATCATCACACCTGTAGATGGCCGTCCGGTGCAAAGGTTGGGAGAGTCCTCTCCCAATCTGTGCACCGGATTATACTGAGATGCACGGTCAGCAAAACAAAAAAGAAACTTAAAGTGTGTGTTTAATCTGTGAAGGGAGAACGGAATGACAGACGATGTGACACGCGGAATGACTGCGCAATGTGAGCATGCGCACTGCGGCTGCATGGCCTTGTAACATATTGCGTATCAAATCTTGTGTAGCTGCTGCATTATATCTCTCGAAAGTACGCTGAACTCCGCCCTTCTCCTGTGTTGTGAGCCTTTCATCAATCTTCGTACAACTGGGCACTTCAGTCGTTAAGCGGTGGATGCCCGGAGGTTGTGTCGCTCGTATGAGACGTTGGTTGGATGGCAGCAGTGGGGTTCTGATTCATGGCGTTTGCCTCGTTTCTGGTCACCGCAACAGTAAGGAAGGTGCAACTGCAGGTTGGCATTATAGAATTCACGCAAAACTTGGGCCTGGATGCAGCAGGCTTGTCGACGGGATTTGTGTATTGTGTGAGGTTTCAACCGTCGTCCGCCGAGCCTTGTTGATGCATCCCTACCGCCGTACTGAGCCTTAAATTCCTTCAAATGACCTGAAAGGAACTTAATACCCTCTTCAGAAAATATTACTTTTCCTCCGAAGGCCAGTTTGTTGGTGCTGTTTGGGTAGAGATGGGCCAAACGTTTGCTCGGATAGTCCGATGGTGAGTGTGTCAGCGTTAATGTGGGTAAAAGCCAGTTCAAATGTGATGGCACACGCGCAGAAACCAGATTTCGTCTTTCGGCGAAACGGACGGGTCCATTTTAATCGGCGGTGGGCGTCAGTTCAGTTGGCTACTGGCAGCGGAGTTGTGCGCATCAGCGGTAGTAATGCTGGATACACTATGTTCCGAGGTAGTGAGAATGGTACTGGCTGCCCACTCCATTCGCCAGTTTCCTCTTCACTTCTTCCGTGCGTCACCATGTGCCATCACATTTCAACTGGGGTCTGAACACTTGCATCGTTACCGCGTACCGTAACGCCGTAACTTTGCAAGTGACTCACACGATACGGAGTTACGAGCTGAACTTTCATCCCGCGCCTCACGCTGTAACTATCCTACGAGCGTTACACCGTGGGGTTCCCAGTTTGTTACGAGAGCCCGAGCGATTTCTTTGCAGTTAGCAGCGGCTTCGTGCCGGGTAGCAAAGTCGGTATGGCGACTGACTACGGGCTGGACGGTCCGGGATCGAATTCCGGTGTGGACGAGATTTTCCGTCCGTCCAGACCGGCCTTGGGGCCCACCCAGCTTGCTGTACAATGGATACCGGGTCTTTCCCGAGGGTAACGTGCGGCCGGGGCGTGCTGCTGACCGCTCACCCCCTTCTAGTGCCGCGGTCATGGAAGAGTAGAGCTATACCTCTACCCACCCTCTGGGCCATATCGGGCCTGTAACGGGAAACCTTTACCTTATATATATATATATATATATATATATATATATATATATATTACTCTTTAAATCAAAAGAGAAAAGAGCGGCGTTGGTGGCAAAGGCAACTGTACACAAGCAGGGAAGTGTACAGCGGTTCAAGTTTGCTGGCAGACTTGAATTTTCAGCCGGCCAGTGGGTTATATAAGAATTTCACCAGAATGTCTCCCAGTAAATTTGAATTTTTAATGAATTTGACTGGAGAAAAAAATCTCGAGAAAGGACACAACGTTCAGGAAAGCCATTTCTGTTGAAGAACGGTTTGCACTGACGCTACGTTTCGATAAATTCTATGACACTTTCCTGAGTCCACTCCATTTCGCAGTTACCAAAACGCTCAAGAAGCCGGCACAGCACTACAGATTCGCACCAGTCTTCAAGACAGGAGCATCAGGAATGGAAAGAAGGGAAGAGGAGCGGAGCGTGGCGACGTGTCACGTTGCACGTCCGCACCTGATCAGGCCGGAACCGTATCATCCCTTTGATGTGACGGCCAAATAACGACAGCGCACCGAACAAGTCCGTAACGTAACCAACTTTTGATACGTTACGTTGTCACAAGTCCCGTCCATACTGTCACGTTACGGTGTTACGGTACGCGGTAACGTTACAAGTGTGGTCCCACCTTTTTCAGAGGAGCCACCCAGCTGTGCTGCACAGAACTCCACTTCGTTTCTCGCTGCTGCCGTCAGTGTGATGGCGGACATCTTGCTTTTCGGCTGTCATGTGCATCCCACTGTTAAAATACAGGTAAAGCAGTCCCGTTACAGGCCTGGAGTGGCCCAGAGGGTTCCAGGATGTTAAGATTCCCAGATTTCATGACGTCATAGGATGGTGGTGAGGTTGTCAGCCTTACGCACTGGCCGCCTTTACCCCCAGGAAATGCTCCAGGTACTCATTTCTGTTAGAGGCTGAGTCGACCCCAGCGTCATAGTGCGATTGGAAGGATTTTATGTCAATGAAAAATTCCAATAACACCAGCTGGGATCGAAGCAGCGACCTTCCGATTTGTAGCACAGCGCCTTAACCACTGTGCTACCGCGGTAAGGTTAAGATATGCCTTTTAAAAATAGTTACAGTCCACAAGAAAACGGACTTTGTCAGTCGTCATTCTCGACTGGCCACTCGAAGCCGGTTATTGCAGTGACCGATCATTGTGTTCGAGGGGTCCCAGTTTCAGTTCCAGGCCCGGTGACGGCTCGTCTGTTCATGTTTTATGCAATAATGCCTCGAGAACCTCGAGTAAAATTCCGGTATTGCGCGTCGTAGTATACAGCGGTTGGTTCCGTCCTTACCTTTCAAAGTTCATTGTTCACCAGTCGCCATGCACTGCGGACGTAATACGCTTGATCTTTTCATAGCGACGCCTGCTCATTAGCGTCGGATATATTGCACTACCAACTGATGCCTTACAGAGCACATATAATTCTGCCTTGCGTCGCCCTAGCGCGACGAACGTAAGGGCAAGTCATTGCCAGTTTACTCTCGTCCATCAGACTTGTAATTGTCCGAGTACAATCACGCGCCGCATAACGACGTTTCGGTCAACGACGGACCGCATATACGACGGTGGTCCCATAAGATTATATTATAATATATTAAAAAGGTAAGGTGATCCCGTTACAGGCCCGGTGTGGCCGAAAGGTTGGGTAGAGGTATTTGCTTTACTCTCCCATGACCGCAGCACTAGAAGGGGGTGAGTGGTCAACAGCACGCAAAGGCTGCACTTACCCACTGAAAAGACCCGGTACCCATTTTACAGGAGGCCCCAGGGCCGGTCTGGGCGGGCAGAATATCTCGTTCCCACTGGGATTCGATCTCGGACCGTCCTGCCGATAGCTCAGTCGCTATCGCTATACCGACTGAGCTGCCGAGCCCACATAATATAATATTATAATTTAAAGTTATAATACCACTGTGTTACAACTGCCTACATTATGCAGTACAGTAACATGCTATACAGGTTTGTAGCCTAGGAGCAATAGGCTGTACCATATAGCCTAGGCGTGTAGTAGGCTGATATTATCTAGGGTTGTGTAGGTACACTCAGTGATGATCGCACAACGACGAAATCGCCCAACGGCACATTTCTCAGAGCCTATCCCCGTCGTTAAGCGACGCATGACTACGCGACTGTTTGAGCGTTGAGCCACGTCCTGTGCCTTCAGAAAGCAAACCCTCTCTCTGCCCTTTTGGGTAAGTGCGAACACGCCAAGTCTGAACGGCCGCAGAAACTGTTCCTCAGTTTGTGTTTGTAAAATTCCCATCCCTTTTTCTACCATTCTATTTGACAGAGGGGGTGTAGAGAGAACTTGACCACAGTCGTGTAGGGAAGGGTGGTTTGGATTGACGAAGAAAAAGTGAAAGTGATAACGATATAATAGACAGTGGGGGCGGGAGGAAGGGGGAACTTTCTTTGGTCGGGTTTTTTGTTTCCCTAATTCTTCGATCGAAGCGATATGGAAAAACAACCAAAACAGAGTCCGTTAGCACTCAGTTTACAGCTACGGTGCAGCAGTTTTTGGTCGTCTTAAATTTTAATTCAAATTTCAATTTAAAATAAATCTCAATGTAAAAATACAAGTAATTTGCCAGCGGTCATTTACACGTATTTGTCTTCAGGTACTTTCTCCGTTATCAACGTGATAGCTGTATAACCACACGAAATATACAGCGCCTGGCATTAGCTGTGAACTGGTAACAGCTCTGTGTAGACGTCATTTGTTCGCTTGACACAGTACCGTTGTGGGCTGGCTTATGGCTGCCCATATATTGTAGCTCTTATGCATTGCTTCGAAATTGCAGTTCCGCGACTGGACGGACGGTGTCGCTGATCTGATTAGACCATTCCTTGTGTTGTTAGGCGAATGCACATTGTAGGCGGCGCGTTTTTTTACTGTAATGTGCGGGTCTGCATTTCGCCCTCTCTCGCTCTGTCTGTGTGTGTGTTTTTTTTCCCCCATTATCATTCTGCATGCTCCATTACTGTGCAGCAATACTACATGCGTTGGTGGTTTCTTACTAACCACATAATTTCAACTGAAATTCCTTGTTCTGTATACAAGATTGTTTTTTACTATAATTGTCTATAATTTGTCAAAGGGTATATTGTTCGTACATTTTTTTTAATTTTTGTTAAATTTGTTAATGAGTTTGTTTTTACTCACGGCCCAGTTTTCTGTCCGTAATGCTGCAGCTTTTAGACTGTCTCTTTCCTGCTCGAGTAGTTTGCAATCATATAATGTGTGGTCTGCTGTTTGTTCTCCGCTTTTGCAGGAGCACATTGGGCTGTCTAAAATGTTTGTATTTGTGCAGGTATGATTTAATATTACCGTGTTCTGTTGCCATTGTAAAATTTGGAGTTTCGTATGCATGCATGTATGCGTGCGTGCGTATGTATGTATGTACATGTGTCTCGTCACGTGCACTAACAGTCACTGTTTCTACACACATCACACGCACATACACACACACACACACACACACACACTAACTGTTGCCTGCTGCAGTAACAAATACCCAATGTTCTCTCATACAGACGATCCCACAATCGTATTAATGAGTTTGGAATTATTGTAAATGTGACGCTTTATCGATTGATAAATGCAGGTGTTTTTTGTGAGGTGGAAGCGAAATCTCTAGGCTACGTGTGTGTCTGTACCAAACGTACATAAAGGGCTATGAGACAGGCGGTCGCAGTGGGGTGAGGGCCCTGAAGATGGCTATGCTGCTGTTTGTAGCGAGTCTCTCCGTGTTATCAGCGGCCTGGCTACGTAATAGGAAGGAGATGTGATACAGCAGAGGCACTGGCAGTCCGGCATGTTGCCAGCACACTCTCTCACTCCGTCCCATGTTGCCAAGTCTTCTTCACTTCATGTAATTGGCGACACATACCTTGACCTTTTTGCTTGCGGTGGATGTGGTTATCGGCTGTCACTTGTTACCGAGACGCCGACGCCATACGTCGCCTTGGAGAGAGAGAGAGACAGAGAGAGAGAAATTCTGCGCATGTCTGGTGCTTGTGATGGAGTTTCTGTTTAGATGATGCGACGCTATCTTGTCGCGTCCAATAGCCGATTCAGATGTCATTACTGAAGGAAATTCAACAGGTCTGCAGACGTCTCCAGTAACAACGTCGCCCGCTAACGACGTGATTATGTGGAATACAGGCAGCACTCTAAGAACAAGAAAGGTGTAGATACCTTTTTGCTTCGTGAGGCGTGGCTTAGGCGTTCTTTGTGTTTCGTAGCTGCTGGACTTGTGTTGTTTAGCAGCTGCCCGTGCTGACCTGAATCATATTGCATCTTTCAGATCGCTGCTGTCCTTTGTGAAGACAGTCGCACTGCTAGACAAAACTGCACGGTGTAAGCAGAACGTCAAAGTTTAAAGGCGTGACGTTCAAGAAATATGGATCCGGGTTAGCTCAGACCAAGGGCTGGACGGTCCGGACGACGAATTCCGTCGGGGCCAGGAGAGTTGCTTGTCACCTGAAACTACCAGGGCGCCTGTTCAGTGGGTATCGGTAGCGCCCTACCAGCTGTAGTAGTGTGAGGCGAACAGCTCGTCTCCATCTTGTGCCGTGGCTGAGGGTGAATGGAGCCGTACCTCTGCTGACCCCATACGGACACGGACAGCTTCATCTCTCGCTTTTATGGCGAAGAATTTTGTATTCAGGTCGCTCTGGTGAGGATTTTAAGGGGACCGCGCTGCTGTGGTGTCTACAGAAGCCTCGCGTACAATGTGTTTACGTTTCTGAAGCTGTTTACGTTTCTGAAGCTGACGATGGGCTGGGTATGTAGCTAAGATGGAATTTTGTGATTTATATCCGTCGCTTGGTGTGATATGTAGCTAGCATGGGAGATAATAGGAAGTGCTTAACGGAATGTACATGCCGCTTGAAGAGCGGAGGGTAGCAGTGAGATGGGTCATGAAGTTGTGAGGATGCGTGAACGCTGTAATAAGTTTCGTTGCGTGGACAGAACAGCTAATTGCGACTGTGCAAGAATCAAGGTAGCCATTTTGTGATAATATTAAGACAGGCAGTGTACGTCTAACGCAGCGCGGTGGCGTTCGTCTAACCGTTGTTACCGTGGAAGGGCAAAAATGGGGGTTCTTTCGTATGAAGAAAGGGAAAGTAATGTCCAATGCTTCCTGTTTTCTGAAGGATAATTGCATTTTAGAGCGCTCCTAGGCTTTACCTTTTGTCCCTCTGATGAAGATTAGTATGGAGCATTGGTGGAGTGATTCTGACAGGTGAAAACGAAAGCACTCAGAGAAGAGCCTCTCCCAGTGCCACTTCGTGGATCACATGGAACTCACCTGGGGCTAAATCCGAGCCTCCGCGATGAGAGGTCGGCAACTGACCGACGGCTGCATGTACTTCTCCGACTGTCCTGAACGGCGTATCACTTTTTGGCTGGAAGATGTGGGTGCGTTGTATGGAGACGCTATGTTGCTTCCAACCATATGAACGTATTTTGTGTTCATGGGACTTTACATCGCAATTCTGTGTCGGTAAGTATCCAACAAGATGCAGCTATACACAGTTTATTTTATCTGTAAACTGCTCTACATGTTTCGGTTGGTTTGTGCACCCACCATCAGGAGCACAAATAACTATCTACAGCATCTCGTAGAGGCCAGTTGAAATGTGATGGTACACGCGCAGAAACCGGCGAAACGGACGAGTCTATTTAAATCGGCGGGGGCGTCAGTTCGGTCGACTGCTGGCAGCAGAGGCGTGCGCATCAGCGGTAGTAATGCTGGATACACCATGTTTCGAGGTAGTGTGAAGGGTACTGGCTACCCACTCCATTCGCCAGTTTCCCCTCCCGTGTGCCATCACATTTCAACTGGAGTCTACTAGTCAACCGTTGTTGCTATCGTGGTGGAGTTGAGACTCACACCCATTCACATCTCCATCACAGTAGCTACAGGTAACAACAGCGGTTGACTAGTACCAGATGCTGTAGGTACAGCTATTTGTGCTCCTGATGATGCGTGCACAAACCACCCGAAACATGTAGAGCAGTTTACAGATAAAATAAACTGTGTATAGTTGCATCTTGTTGGACATTTATTGACATACATGTGAACGTACTTAGGTCTTGGAATGTCGTCGTGTAAACAAGATACTGGTCGTACCGCAAAGGGAACACCATGTCTCGTTTTCTCTGTGACGTACGTACAGAAGGCATCAATTGCCATGGAGACGCACCAGTGCGTTTCTTTTGCAGTGTTGCGCTACTCTCACTCTGTGTGTGTGTGTGTCAGCTAAAGTGTTGCCGCCATTTTTTGTTGCCGGTAACAGTAAGACGTACTAAGATCTTCGTGTAAAGTGTCCGATATTTTTGTCGGGTTTTAACCAAACTTGGAATTTCTCATTAGAATTTAAGAAAAGTCTACACTATCAGTATTCACTCAAACTCGTCCAGTGGGGGTCAGGCTGGTTCAGGCGGACGGAGATGGCGAATTTCGCGACTAAATGCGCCCGCGCCTCAAATGCTTTTCTGTAAGTTATGTCCTTGTGGCCAGTGTGCAGGCCATATGTAACGCAGTGTCACCAGTACGCAGTCTTTGCAAGCTGCAGTTTCTGGTTTAGTTTTGTTATGAAAGTGCGGTGTTCGTTCAGTGTTTGCTGAGCAAGCACTGTTGAGTTTCGAGTCTGGTGACACGCAATAAATTATCCAGCTAGTATAAAACCGATATTTGGAGGAGAGAGAAGTATTTACTTAACGACGCTGACAGTTGCTAAGATTATGTATTGGCGGTGCTAGAGGAAGGATTTTGAGAGTGGTGAGGCATGTAGCACGCATATGGGATTCGGAATGCATACAAAATTTGTGTCCGAATTCCTGCAGCCGTGGAGAAGTAGGCTTGTTGTCGATTAATGCGGATTGTCGCGAAGTCGATAACCTGGTGGCATAAATGCCAGGGATGTCCTGATCAGTTGTGCCACTATTAGTCTCTCAAAAACTCTCCTATGGTAAATGGGAGTGCAGTAATGTGGGTAGACAGACTCTGAGGTCTGGGAGGCCAGTTCGGCCTAGTCCAGCTCATGATAGCAGGTTGTATCTTTGGTAAGACTCATCAGCTTCACATATAAATATACAGTGATGTATCAAACACAACAAAACTTTATTATGCTTACTATTGTAGTAGGGCAACATATTTCGATTCTTATAGAATCATCTTTAGGCCCTTCTAAGATACAGATCCATACTTAGCAATGTTTAAAATGCGCTATGGGATCCCAAACGCTTACATTCTTGATATAACTATGTATAAAACGCATGTGTCGTTTTGTTCTTATTGTACAATCAGGATACTTATTTCTAAAATTTTAACCTGTACATATGAAGGAGGTTACACGTATGTATTTGAGATGTGTTGTTATAGAACTTTGGAAATAGTTGTATATATTGTTGCTAACTACAAAATATTGTATTTAGACGTTAAGACGTTAAAAACATTAAAAACTATGCAGTAATTTTGCGCTTGGTAAGTGATGTCTTCCCTACGTTACCGTTATATTCTTGACGAACTTTTAGGCTCTTATCTCCAGTGTTGAGTGGTTGGCTTTCTGTAATGACAATGAAGGCGTATTGATGTCTTTTATTTCACGAAGTTTAAACTCATCAGCTTCATTTGTGTGTTATTCGAATTTCAGTGACAATACATGAAGATTTTGAAACAATAATGACGAATTCGTCGATTTAACAGGTAAAAACTCATATCCTACCTCGTGGAAAAATTGCGTTTCTATTGCAAATGACAAATCATTAAAGATGGAGAAGTAAATTCATTGTGTAGGTAGAAGCGCGGATTTTTTGAATGTCGAAGCACATGGTAAACTGTGTGGGACAAAAATCAAGGGCTAAAAAGCTTTGTGATTCCCAAACCGGAAGTGATGTAAGCCTGCGGAAATGCTGTAGTTACACTCCCGTAGTTTGCCTGCCAATGCACGTGTTGCTGTTCTGTGTTTGCCGAAACCTACAGTAATACTCGGGATACACAAATATGTGTCGTACTTTGTTTGCCCCCCA
>Ga0136643_10004810_pt1 | contig 18812 bp, 19 predicted proteins | sample TergutLab28metaG_FD_96883 | JGI IMG/M metagenome (GOLD analysis project Ga0136643, IMG submission 96883) | Labiotermes labralis P1 segment gut microbial communities from Petit-Saut dam, French Guiana - Lab288 P1 (version 3) (version 3) | ecosystem: Host-associated > Arthropoda: Insects >...
AAGTTATCAGTATCTCACATTCAGAAGTTATCAGTATCTCACATTCAGAAGTTATCAGTATCTCACATTCAGAAGTTATCAGTATCTCACATTCAGAAGTTATCAGTATCTCACATTCAGAAGCTGTTGTTATTATTTTGCTTTTTTTGAAGAATTTAACACTTAAACCTCCGCCAACATTACTTTGTTTGTAATGTTCACTGATGAACATTATTTGATATTATCTTTATACTAAATTTCATATTTATGACACTAGCAGATCTTTAGTAGTTATTATCGCTGTTAGACCAGAAACTGAATGACAAATTTTGTGTGGCCATTATTGATGAACATACATTCTACCCAAGGAATTGAAGATAGCTTTTTTCTGGGATATGATGCCAAATAATTTGGTTGATAAGCAACAATATTTTGGAGAATGAAACAGTCAATCTTCTGCCTTCAGAATGGGGACACCACATTCCTGTGGAATGTTGGTACCTATCTACCAACTTAATTCCATTTATACTGTGCTTCAGTTACCATATAGACTACTTCTGTGGTGCAATGTCCAACACTTAACACTGTTTTGTTTTCTACACATGCATTTATATACTACCCTGTGTCTCCTGTCACATACATTAACACCCCTCCCCACACAAGAGGGTAGAGGTATTTGCATAGTAAAGACTAGTGTGACATTCATGTGGGACAAATATATTGTGCCTCAAATTAAACACTCTATCATCTCTAGAAGGCTGTGTGCTATACCTTTTGTATTCAGAAAATAATATGCATGAAGGAGGAGTTAAAAAATGAAGCCTTTATGCATATGTAGGTACTACTTCATTGTGGCTTTTTCGTGCATTTTTTCTAATATATTTCTTAACATTTGAACTTTTAACTTAATTTCGGCTTATTTTACAGAAAAAATTGTAGGACTGATATCTCAGTTCTTTTTAATTAGTAATGCTTCTCTGTATGTAAAGAGCTTACCCCTCTAGTACTTTCTATGCTTGAGTATGGCTAAATATAAAAACTGAAACATTTAGCTCGTTTTAGACATTAAAAAAGGTACTGTCTAAAGAGTAGTTTTATTGAAACTGTATTGTTTTTATTTGCCCACAGTAAAGTTTCTTTTATTACCACATGTTCCCAGTGAACTCTAGTATTTCTTTGAAGAAGTAAGTAGCTCTAGAATATTACGCAGTTTCAGACAACATTATTAACAACAAATTAGTTTGTCATTGAGCAGCTGCTAATGAATTAACTCTTTACACCCAGTTTGAGAGTCAATCAGTAGATGCAGAGTATGTGTACTTGCTGCATGATCTCCAGTCAACAGAAATCCCTGGCCACATCTACCGTGGATACACACTTCTGACAAAGGACGGGCGAAAGCTGAGAAGTATTCAGGTAAGCTCATCTGAAGTTTTTGTATGCTCTTTGTGAAATTGCATGCATTTGAATTAACACAAACTGCAACAGTTTTTGTACCTTAGATCTGTTATACTGAACAACAAATTTAGTTTTTATTTACTTTTTTACAATTTCTGACTCTTGAGCTACTCTGACATTAAAGTGGAATATGATAATCTTAATGTTAGTCTGAATACAACTGAACACCTGGAAGGGCTCAGTTTCTTAATGTTTTCCATAAAAAGACAGAGCACTGAAATTGTATCCACTGTCCTTTCTTTGAAAGAGAACATATATGAAACTCCATGTACTTTCTTTGTCTAAGTTAATATTAATGATGTCTGCTCTTTAAGCAGTCTTTTTTATATAAACATGTCAACTAAATATACAAGAAGTGTAAATATTCAAAATGCCGTTACTTAATAAACATGTGCAATATCTGACTAAATTAATTAACTTTTCACCCTTCTATTCTCTTTACTGATATACCAGTATAACATCAGACTAAATGTGTAATTTTGATCATGACATACAGCTAGACATTTTTACCAGTTCTGTGCTTAACACAAATTACTGGAACAGGGTGTCTGTTAATTAACATGAGAATCTATACCCATATAAAACTTTTTCATTTCTCCTAAAATGCCTTGTAATTATTTCTTGTTTTGTTTCATTGCCACACAACAATTGCATATCTGATTTCTGGCTTCTGCCACAATGTATATGAATCTGCGTTCTTCTGGGTTGTTACACATTGCATATTGGTAAATCCTTCTCGACATTTTGGGACAACATTTCGGTCCTTTCTGGATTTCTTGACCCCTGAAGATGGGACTGATATGTTGACCCAAAACATCGGTAAGGATTTACCACTATTTGCTGCTAAACAACCCAGAAGAGGGCAGATCTGAATTTAAATTTCTGTTTGGCAGATCAAATAAGCAACAGATAAGTGTCCATTGTTTGTATATAATTTGTGTGCAACCACTTTCTCTCCCTCTTGAGTCTTATCTATGACATTTGCAAGTATTGTCAGCACTGTTTATGATGGACTTTGTCTGCCCAACCAGCCTCATATCTAATGGGTAATGGGAATTTTTTCTTGGGTTATACATGGCCAAAGAGAGAAGCTGTTCACACCACTTCAAATAGAGCTGAGGTTTGGAAAACCAGGAATATTTCTGTAAGTTACATTTTATGGCATTCACACAGCCTGTGATGTCTGCAATTTGTAGATATTTATGCCAAATATTGAATGATGTTTTTGGAACTAATTTTAAAACTTTCTTTCATTTAACTCTTATCCTGCTAACGTGGAGAATATGGTGAGCTCCTAATAATGCCAGCAAATGGCTGATGGGATTTAACTCACCGTTTAAAGGGTTAAAATGAAAAATAACATTTGTCACTTCCTCACATTCAGAGCTGTTATACAGTGTTTCATAAGTGTCATGCAGCATATGCATAAGACTTCTTACCATACACAGTTGCTCATAAATTTCATCATTCCTTTGAAGTTAACTGTTTCATAGAAATACACAAAACTGAGTAGTTACATTACTTCATTGTATTTCATGTGTTACTTCACAAGGTTGTAGAAAACTGTTGTTGCATACATATAAGAAACACTAGCAACAAAATAATTTTCTCTAATTTTTGGTAATCATATTACACCATCAATACTTCAACCAACAGATGAACTTAATAAAATACAATCCTCAAAAATTATTAAACTTGTACATGTTTGGCACCAGGGTGCCTCTCGCAGAAAAGTTGAAAACAAAGGAATATGAGCCCAACACATTGTCTATGTTTTATGCTGCTCATATTGGAATATTTAAAAGGTTAAAACTTCAAAAATACATAAAAAGCTGAAAAGCATAAAAATGATAGGGTTGTGACACTACAATGTGTTTCCAGCACTGGAGGAAATGCTGGAACAAGTGTATATGTGACAGAGGAGACTACTGAAGAGACTTCAAGGACCATCCTTACAAGCACAGTTATTTACAGTTTTATTCCCAATACTTCTTGATTAATCACCATATGTTATGAATTTCTGTCTGTCAGGAACTTGATGCTCTGTACTACTCTGTACTACACACAGTGGAGAAACTAGATGGTGTAGGAGTGCTTATTTCCATACCCACCAGTGAGCTGACATACAAGATATTTAAGACTTTACATAAAGTGAGTTGCTACCATGACTGCAGGGCTTTTCATATGTAAGGTGTTACTGTCACTAAAATTATGCAGCTATTTGGCCACAGATTCTTTTCCTAGTTTCACTGATTTCAGTGACCCCATTGAGATTACTGTCTATTTGGAAGCCATTCTGAAAAGGGGAACAAGTCATTCAATTCAACCAAGAGAAGGTGGTTAATGACTGTGGATTTTGATAATCCACAAAGTCATATCCCTGTGGACTTGTTCACTTGTTGTATGGTATTGCTCTTATTCATGAGAATCAGATGGAATCAGAATAAGGCAGGGGTGCACAAATCCCAGGCACCAGGTCATGCAAGAAACTAAACTTTGTAAGGTGATGCCCATTATTTTTGGGCACTCAGTATGAAGCCTGCTTCATATCACCCATCTGGTGCCTAGAATTTTGAGGTGGCCCCTGACATTTCTGTAAAACTGTTGCACTGCTGGAATAAGGCAGTGGGTTTCTGTACCTAAGATCTCAGTTCTAAGAATAACTTCTTGTGGTGTCCATCATCATTCTGGTGTTGGCATTATGTGAAATTCCACCTGTGGTTCCACCCTGCATAATTTGGGCTATTGATAGCAACATCAAACAAACAAACCCACTGTCATACTGTCCTGTGTCAATCTCTTATGGGCCTTTTATCTGAGAAATACCAAGTACACTGGTGTAGTAGTAATGATCTCTACAGGTACTTGTACAGATTAGGTTCCAGTCTTCTTTTTGAATTCCTAGTCAGAAAGCATAAAGAAATCAACTTCCGTTTCCTCTAGTGGCAACAAAATTTTGCTACATTCTGTATAGTGTTCATGGGATTCATAGTGAATAATGAACAGCAGGATGTGGTAGGAAGCAGTTGTGGCCTGATTTGAGTCACCTGGCACTGGCCATGACACATTTTGGAAAAGCAGAAAAAAATCTCAATCAGGATAGCAAAGCTCAAGGCTGAGGCTTGAATCCAGGACCCCTCCAATACACAAGAGGAGTTCTACCCACTTAACTATAACTGGTGGGACTGGTGACAAAAATGAATACCTGCAGAACAAGGTGCACTTTGTAGTGGTAACTGCAGTAGTCTTTAATTGTATGAACTTCTTAGAATAAACCAGAATCATTCCACATAAAATGTATTAACTGACAAGCAGTGACAGCAGTTACGAATCTATGAACATGTCCACATCACTTTCATCTGAGGCCTGTGACTGCAGTAAATGTTTTAATGCAGGACTACTGAAGTTGTCAACATGAAGATTAACACACTGGTTTGGTGGCTGTGATTTTTCATGCACATAGTACTGATGATTTTCATCCAGAAAGCGTTTGTATGAAACACCCACATCCTTATCTCCTGAAGACAGAGAAATTATTAACTGAATTATAATGTGTCAATTATACCAATGAATAATAACACTTGGCTGTATTCTTAATATAAGATATAGTCCAGTGGAACCCCCATTTAATGTTTTCTGTTTGAAGCTTTTCACTCATCCATCATAAAGTTTCTGTGGTCCCAGGCCTATTATCACAGTGCCAATTCCATCCTCAGTTTGAGTTAAATTTATTTCCCTTACAGAATCCTTAAGTGGGGACTTCACTTGGCCATAAATTATTGCTTAAAAATGTTTCCATAGACATTACCTTACCTTTTTTATTTATAACTTGCAGCAAATGTATAGAAAGGGCAAGTCCATTTCATGGCATGTTTCATTTCTGAAACTACTAAGTTTTATATGGTATGTTGATAGTGGGTGTCTACATTAGCAAATATCGGACCTATTAAAATTGTTTTCTCTATATGTGTGACAATTCAAGGACTGCTTAATGCATATTCATATGTTTAAAGAATTTTATGAAAAATTCATTTCAGTGTTAGTTAAAATGAGACAAAAGTGGACACCTCACATGAACACCCATTTAAATCAGCATCTTCAGCATAACTCAGTAAATATAAGTGTGGAAAATGTTCTGAACAGCAGTTGTAGAGAATACAACACACTTTATGAGCAGTACATTTTTTGAAAGTGTTATGATCGAGATGATTACAGACTTAGGATGCTGTGTGCAGATTTCTGAAGTCTCACACTGGACAATTCAACAGTGGTTTTAAATGTGCCAAAGCCTTTATCACAATTACACTCTTGACAATACATTACTTTTATAGTTTCAATGTAGTGCTGTATTAAGAAATGATCCTGAACCATATATTCAATGAGAAGAGTGAAGGCTGAACAGTGAAAATGAAGCTTCAGTATTGATGGTTTGTTTGTTACATGCATTAATTTTGACACTTTGCTAACTACTGTGTCAACTAACAGTGAGTGGTCGCATATGAATTTAACTTTTGTTTAACAAGGCAGAGAGATTATCATAGCCTTAATTATATATTTTAGGTCACATGAATTCCACCCTGATATGTTTGTTGTGTGAGGAAAAACAAATTTAAAATATACTTACATATGTTTTGCTTGAAATCATGGGATATATATTATTCATAAGGGACATGAAAAGGTCAGCATTCAAGAATTGAATAAATAAGAGGTAATAACAGAGAGAACATGCCAAAAGAGTTACACTGTGTATATACTGTACTTCCCAGCACCTTGTTGTACCCTTGAACACCCACTGGATGTGGTTCTGATACTGTACGAAGTTAAGAAAATAGACAAAAATGCAAGTGGCGTAAAAGACAACCTGTTAAGCCTGAAGAGACTCCCAAAAACTGGTTCATCTTGTATATGCAGCTTAATGTAAACCTTATATCTTTACATCCTGCCTGACATTTACCAACTGCTGTACATCACTTAATTTCCATTACAATTATTTCTAACTAATAAATCATAGTTGGAATATGGCACAAACATATGGATTATAATAAAATAATGTGTTATGGCACTACACTACTACTACAATAATGTGTTGTGGCACTACACTACTACTACTACAATAATGTGTTATGGCACTACATTACTACAATAATGTGTTATGGCACTACACTACTACTACTACAATAATGTGTTGTGGCACTACATTACTACAATAATGTGTTATGGCACTACACTACTACTACAATAATGTGTTGTGGCATTAAATTACTACAATAATGTGTTGTGGCACTACATTACTACAATAATCAGAACCAAAAAATCATTAGGATGAACTTCAGACAACATGCCATTTACACCATGTGATGTGGCATCAGCAAACAACACAGCCAAGTGCCAATCCATCTGTATAGTACTAGTAGAATTACCAGTATAAATGGCACTCTGGATTTGAATGAATTTTGGTCTTACAAAGATACTTTACAATTTCCTTATCTGGTGAATGTAGCCCAAAAAATTAAATTTCTGAAATTAAAACGTGGGCGTTTTCTTACAATCTAGCAGTATGTCAGGTCAGCTGCAAAAATATTTGTATGAACTATTTGAGGCACTGGAGTAGAGGCATTACCTGGATTGCAGAGTAGGGCCTGCTTCAGTTCAAAGAAACAGTCATTCTGAAAGGCTGGACCTCTCCACTGATAATTATGTGCTTTCCAAAGATGCAACTTTGCTTCCAAAGCAGTTAGTAGTTGTGTACTGTCAGCATCACAAGCATTAACATTTTCAGTTTGCTCCTGTATACAGCTGTATTCAACTGAAGCTACATTTCTTTTGTAGTTGCTGACAAGCCTAAGGCACCTATGAAACAGACAGATGTCAAATTTGTAGACATGACACATTTCTTGGATACAGAGATAAGCACACTTCATTAACAGACTTCTACTGAGCAACATTCTTATCACAGTAACAGTGGCGGTGGCGACAGCTGTGGTGGTGATGGTGGTGTAAGTGGTAGTACAGTAGGGTCTCATTTTGTAAAGGTTCCTTTTATGACGATTCACTTTTACGACCCTTGTTGAGTTGGACCAAGCAATCCCGACTTGTGGTGCATCACTGTCGCAACTCAAGCATCCTTTTTGTACTTAGTATGCTTCTAGCTCTTTTCCAGTGTGCACATGTTTCTTCTTTTTCTATTTTAGTGCAGTTCTTTTAAGTTGACTGTGATTTTTCCACCCATGACATCCATCAAAAAGACAGAAAAGAAGAAAAAATCAAAACAGCTGATGTTACATTCTTTCTTGATGTCTTCTGAGCCATGGCATGGGCCTTCTTCAACAAAACAAAAAGTGACTTGATTGATATTTTTTCCAATTATCTGTGTAATTTTTTATATACCTAATTCATTAAATTAAAATTGTATGTCACAATGTAAAGAAATGTTGTAAATTATAGAATTATTTGACTAATCTGTTTGGCCCTTTAACCTATCTCAATTCAAACCATTTAAATAGTACTCATTTTAGGACTATTCGATTTACAACCAAATATTCGAGAACATAACCCCGCTGTCAAACGAGACCCTACTGTAGTAGTATTTAATGCTTGTGCACCTGAGAGGAATTCAATTTCCCAATATAATTTCACAATTGATGGAGTATTCCCAGAATTTAGAACAGTACAATTTTGAAGCATATCTATATTCGAATTGGAGTTATCTTCTTTGCACAAGACCCATATGAGATGGTAAATCAATGGCTTGTATACAAAAGTTGCTAAACAACTAACGCTGGTGATTAGTTGAAAAGTTGCCACTACATCTCCTCTTGGAACATCAAAAATTATATTTTTGTTCAGTCATTTTGTCCCAGGGTTTATGCCAGCTTTCACTTTCACAGTATCTTGAGAGATCAGCTTCAATGTTTATTTTTATTCTTAGTTTGGCAGAATGAAATGATACTTTACATGTAAATGTTTCGTTTAAATTTAACTGATTTAATATGTAGGTGTGCACTCCCCAGGATACTCGTAATTAAGAGGTCTTGTGTTTAGATTTTAGCATTAAGACTGACTTCTGACTGAGAATTTTCATGGTTCATCTCAGTACTGAGAGACAGACGCAGATACATTACCTCTAATTATACCATGACCAGCTCCTTCCACATCCCTTCCAATTCACTGTGCAGTGATCACTGCACTATTCAACACTACATAATATGAACCACTAACGGTGTCACTAAATAAACAAAAAATGAATAAATAAATATTGTTTTTAACAATATTATCTAGTCAGTAAAAGCGTGTTATTTTGTTATTTTGTAGTTCAAGGGATCAAAGTGTATTGATATTGATCTAAGGGGGTTCAAAGCACAAGACACTACCATCCCGCAAAAAAAAAAAATCACTTGCCTTTCTTTAACCACAGAATGTAAATATCTAATTAATCACCACCACCAATTTGATCTGCACCATACTACACTTGTACTTAATATCAGAATACTTTAGAAACTATATTTCATACACTGTCATATGTACATGTATTGTACTGAACCACTGCAAATTCGTCAATGTATATCTGACAGTGGGACAGAGTCCTTGACAACACATGGCGATAACCTGCTTCATACATTATCTGCTCCAGCCACAGTCTATTTACATTTAGATGTTGCTGATAATAAACCATGTGTTACTCCTCAAAATGACAGTGTAACTACACCATTATCACAGTTACATTACCTGATGCCACTGAATTACTAATTCTTCTTATATTGCTGTATATTACCATGTATTTTCTTGTTCAGTTGTACAAAACACAAACCAATAATACAATGTTATTAAGGGAGACACCCTTTATTGTCTTTGATCAATCTCCTACACATTTAAAACCAAGCACAGCCATTATCAAGGTGTTCCAGAAATGTAAGAATTCCATGATAATGGCTCAGCTGGACCACAACATGTAGTAATTTAGGGTGTCTCCCTAACAACTGTGTATTTGAGATCTTTGCTCTTCTTGGATGTCATGCAGCACAGATTGGTAGTTAGTTACCGATGTTTTGGGACAACCTATCCATCCTATCTACCCTGCATAACATCCCAGGAGAATGATTATCTCATTTACACTGCAGCAGAAGCCTAACTTTCACACACCTTACCTATTTAAGATTTCTGATTCTTGAATTTCTTCTCCTTTAAGTTTATGCACCTGTGCTAGCAGCATAAGAGCTACTAGGTCATCTTCCAAGCAGAATAGACTGTGTTCCAGATCTCTCAGACTGTAACTCCTGCTGGAGTAGTAGCTGATTGCCTGTCTGCACAGTGTTTCTGCCTGGTTCAGCTGATTGGTTTTGAGCATTGAGATGGCAGTACTGTGGTAGATAACACTGACATGAGGCAACTGTGTTAGCAGAGAAGGCATGGGCTGTAATGTTGGCTGCGTTAGTAATTCCATAAAAGTTTTCCCTGCTGAACTGTTGTCCTGCAACATATAACTTATAATCGTAACACTGTGACAGTCACATCTCCAGTGCACCATACAGTGTGATCATCTGCGATCTTCAAAGTTTCTGAGCCACTCAGGTGGAGGCAACAGACATTCCTCTAGCCATGACAGTGTCAGGAAATTTGGAGCACTAGTGGAAACAAAAAACCCCTCAAGATAAAAAATTATAATGTATTCTTAATTTTACATTTTGCTTCAACATACTGTCAATAAGCCATTCTCAAGTCAGTTTGTGTGCTATATGCCAATCCACCCATAAATCCTGAGCCCCATGCTACTATCTTTATCTCATGTGATAGCAAATAAATTATTCAGTTGTGTTACTCCTCTGTCAAAATGCCATGTGTGCATCATACATTTGGACAAATCTACACATATGATAAATATGTGAAAACCATGTATGGCACATATGTGAAAAGTGAAAAGAGGATTTCCTTCATACACTTCAGGTTGTTACAGTTCCACATCGAAAAGCTGCTCACAGAATCAAATAAGACAGACAGAGGCACTGTTAGAAAAGGACCAAAACAAAATAATGAGTGTTCACTAATGAGAAATTGAGAGAAAACAGTGCTAAGCATGAAAATTATCGCCAGACATCTCTCAGATTGGGGTTTCAAGTTTGCTCTGCTTCTGATAAATAACTTCAATGTCTAAACATACACTTTTACATATTTCCAGCATGTACTGTAAAGTGTCTAAGTTTTACTTATAGTTTATGGGGCTATGAGCTTGTCGATTCTGATGGCAAATCATATTTACACAGTCCCACAGCACCACACTCTTCCACCTGCACAGCTCAATAATTTGTAGTATGCTCTCAGCTGATCACACTGCAAAATAACCCCAAAACCTCCCTTACTTACACAATAAATCATGTAATGTTAAAGTTTCCACTTGTAACTGAATAGTTGGATGTCTTTTTTTCACTTAGCTGCACTGTTTAATCATCATGATCAATTAACTAATTCCATGGAACACACACAGCCTTTGAGTAGCTAATAGGCTTTCATTCAAATCAAATTCCTTGCATTTTATAGAGCTCAAAGTATCCTTACCATGTTCACAAGAAATCACAACTTCTCACTGGCATGACCCTGCTGAATCCAGTTCACATTCCCACATTCCACTTCCTTAAGATCCACCAATAGGATCTATTTCCATCAAGTTTCCCTATTAAAACCCCTACACATTTCTCTACTATCCCACGTGTGCCACATGCCCCACCCATCTCATCCACCTTGATCTGATCACCCAAATAACATTTGACAAGCAGTACAAATCATGGAGCTCCTCACAATGCAATTTTCTCCAACATAAGGTTACCTCCTCCCTCACAGGTCCATGTATCTCAGCTTTTCACTCTATTCTTGAATAACCTCAGTCCATGTTCTTCCATTATGAAACACTAAGTTTCACATTCACATAAAGCAATAGGCATGACCATAACAATTCAAACCAGAACCAAATGTAAACAAACTTAACCAACATTTCTGCAGGAAACTTCATTCTTCATCAGGTATAACAGTTACAGCAATATATCACAGTTACAAATTGATTACTGATACTATATTACAAAGACGAACACATTTTCTGGCTATAGAATCCATGTTTTCAATGAAAACTTTGTAGGCTAACCTCATACTTGCAACACACTGGATGCTCCTAATGTGATCCTTAATTCCAAATTTTGATTAATTCCTTTTGTGACCAGAAAACTTGAAGAGAGTATAGACAATGATGTGTAACTTAAGTGTGTTCTTCAGAGAAGACGTCCCATTGTGTTACGGTAACTCACTAATCCATAAACAATCCACTCAAACACAATTACTTTTATTACAACAAATTGTTTTAACAAAAATTTGGTACATATTTCAGCCAGTATGTCCACCATCAGGGAAGCTTTTACAAAGATATACAAAGGATAGCAGATGTAATATTGAAAGAGGCCTCTTCCTTACCTAAAGGTGTCCTGTCAATAAAAAGCAAAATAAATAGTATTGTGGCATGAAGTTGTATAAATCATGAACATTTCTTGTTGAAGTAGATGAATTACTTATATCAGTTCTTGTGTGGAAGAATCTGGAATTAATTACTAGAAATTTATACAGTTTTCTAAAATGGTCAAGTTATTGGATTATTAAAAGACTGATTTCTTAATCTCTAATGTACGAACATTTAAATTTCTTAAAAACATAAGAGTGAGGATATTATATAACCTTATTTGTCCATTTTACTTCATGATATATTTGTTGCAGAATTTTAATTGTATGCACTTTCTTCTTGTTGCATTTTCTCTTTGATGAGGTACCATGCTGATACATACTTTGTTCTGAGGAAGAGTCTACCGTGACGCAGGGTAGGACTACAACTATAATTAATATTTTATTGGTATACAGTTAAATGTAACAGAAGAGCTTCCTTTAAGATTGTTCTTGTATTACTTATGTAATCTGCTTTGAAGTTTACCTCATATTTATAAAACCAACAATAGAATGCACCCACATCAAGCACAAGAAAAGAAAAGAAAAAAGAAAAAGGAACTTTTTGAAGAAAAATTTTAACAAGAGTGTCAATATACATGTAACAGGACACTGTTGCAACCACTGTTGCCATGGAAAATCAATAAGTATTCAACTTGATGAGAGAGAGAGAGAGAGAGTGTGTGTGTGTGTCTGTATTCTTGCCTTAGTTATCCACCACGCAAAACATATGTACCATATATTGCCATGTATGGCCAGTCTGGCTGCACCATATTTTTCCACATTATCTCATAAATGGCATGACTTTGGAAAAAATGTATTAAACATAAAATGTGTGTTATGATTTTATGTAGAACTATTATCTAAAACATTGTTCATTCTAAGAAGAATTCTGCAAGATATAATAAATGTACATAAATCTTCATGTAAAGTACCATTATGCTTGTCATATTTTAATGAAAATTTAATTTTTTTGACACATATTCCAAAAAATCCTCAAATAACAGATTTCATGAAAAATCTGTCCACTGGTGGCTGAGCTGTTCCATGCAGACAGATGTACAGACAGACATGATGAAGCTGATAGCAATTTCTCACAATTTTTGGAACGTGCCTACGAATGGGTCATCATTACATATGTTGTGAAGGTAACAAGATATATTACAAAACGATTCAAGCACACTAACCTGAAAATAGCTTACACAACAAACGTCATTACTGGAAAAATTTTGGCCTAAAAGAATTCCAAAAACAAAGATGAGTACAAACAAAGTGGGATTTATCAACTTACATCTCCAGATCATATGACAAAACACTGTATGTGGCATCAACTGGAACGCCCTTCCGAAGAAGGTTCAATGAGTACTTCCAGTTGTTCAGAAATTATAACTCAAACTCAAGATTTGCCCAACATCTGCATAAAATGGAACACTCAAATGGGCCTACGGAAGAGACTGTGGACACACTACATATTGTACAGAAAGGAAATGACATGAACATCTTAGAAAAATGCAATACATACTTAGAAACAAAAAGGAATCACCAAATAGTGGTGAGTCTACAGAGGGGATAAATAAACTTTTCAATATGAGAGTACAATAGTCAACCTCAAAACACATAAACCTTGCGGTCAAATGGGAAAACTTTGACCCTTTAAACGTACACCCACTCCTCCAGCATGGAGACAAAATCACAACATAAAGATACATAACATGTGCTTTGCGAGAGTGGAACAGTTCCAGTATTTGGGAACAACCATAACAAATAAAAATTCCATTCATTAAGAAATTAATGGCAGAGTAAAGACAGGGAATGCTTACTATCATTCAGTGCAAAATCTTCTATCTTCCAGTTTATTATCAAAAAATATAAAGATTAAGATATACAGAACTATAACTTTGTGTTATTTTGTATTGGTGTGAAACTTGGTCTCTCACATTGAGAGAGGAACATAAGCTACAGGTGTTTGAGAATGGGGTGCTGAGGAGGATATTTGGGCAAAAGATGGATGAGGTAACAGAGGAGTGGAGAAGACTACATAATAAGAAGCTTTATAATCTGTACTCACCAAATATTATTCAAGTGATCAGATCAAGAAGAATGACATGGGTGGGGCATGTGGACATAGGGGAGAGAGGAGATGTGCATACCAGGTTTTGGAGGGGAGACCTGAGGGAAAGAAACCACTTGGAAATGTAAGCATTGATTGGAGGATAATATTAAAATATACCTTCTAAAAGTGAGATGGGGACACATGGACTGGATTGATCTGGCTCAGGACAGGGACAACAGGGAGACACTTGTGAATGCAGTAATGAACCTTCAGGTTTCATAAAATGTGGGGAATTTCTTGACTAGCTAAGGACCTGTTGGCTTCTCAGGAAGGACTCTGCTCCATGGAGTTTGTTACATTGTTAGCCATTCTCACTTAATATTGTGCTTGGAAGTAACATAAGTGTTCACAGATTTAGCCCAACTACAAGACTAAATTTTCTGAAGGGCCACAAGGTCAGACAAAAAAAAAAGGGTCTGACTTGAAGACAGACATAAACATGAAAGTACTGAAGGTGAAAATTACAAACAAGTAGAATTACAATTAAGGGGTAATTAAAGAAGACATTAATGGCAGTCATTTTCTACTCACTCTTGGCTATGAATACTTAAAAGAAAACTGAGAGCACAAAAAGGAAATATTTATGGTTTATCATAATGTTGATGTTCTCATTTTGTTTCATTTTGCACTAAACCATTAGAGAAAGAAATGCCTGAGTCATTGTCCCCTACACCCTTCTATTCTAGAAGGCCACAGAAGGAGTTTAAAAACATTTTACATCAATATCTGATAGATAAGCAACAGAAACTTAGTTTTCTTTGAAGGAAGGAGGAAACAGAATACAATGCATACAGTAAACCCCACATTTATAAGCCGATATTGTGTAAAGAATACCTCACACACAGCACCAAATTTCTTTAAGAAATATCTTAAACACCTTAAATAAACAAATATAAAAATGATAATACAGTGTAAGACAATAGGTGGCATGTTGCACAACTTTGGGTACAAGTGGATGGATTCATTCATAGCAAGATACTTTTTATTTAAACTTCCTATCCTTAAAAATGTCTAGAATACAATGAATAATTTAAAAAAATGCAGAAGTGGGCATTTAAACTGAACAGTGCTCCAGCTGCCAGCAGAAAGATGGCTGTACACTGAGGTTTTAGCAGCCTTGGTTTAACATACTCAGTAGTACGTTGTCCTTCACCTTGCACACAAGAAAGACTTCTAAGCAGATTACGTAACATTAGGACAATCTTAAACAAAGCTTATCTATTGCATTTAACTACATAACAATAAAATATTAATTTTAGTCTTACCCAACATTATGGTAGACTCCTCCATGGAACAAAACAGATAAAAACATGACACCTCATCAAAGAGAAAACACAACAAGTAGAACAAAATTGGATACAATTAAAATACTAAGACAAATATATGAAGTAAAATGAACAAATAAGAAAATTCAACATGCTCACTCATACATTTTAAGAAATTTAAATAGTCATAGATTTGAGTGAAAGAAACTAATCTTTCAATAATCCAATAATTTTATCATTTTACAAGAACTGATTATACATAAAGCAATTGCTCGAAAAAGAGATTTCCACAATTTACACAACAGCAGGCCACATTATAGTTTATTATACTTGTTAACATGACATTATATAAGAAAGAGGCCTCTTTCAATATTTCTTCTGCTATCCTCTGTACATTGTTGTAACAGCTTCGCCTGATGATGGCCATACTGGCCAGAACATGTACCAATATTTTGTAAAAACAGAACTGTTTTATCTCTGCCTGCCTGGACTGTTTATGGATTAAACAAATTTAAGTATTTTCTGACACATGCACATACTAACCCCATCTGCAGCAAGAGCTGTTGCCAATTTGAACAGAGCAACAGGCAGGTTAATCTCAGGTTTTGGATGTAAAATATTTAAGATCTTTACTTGAAAATTGAATGTTGAATTTGCATCCACTGCAATGTCATCTTTATCTTCTCTTAGTATCTGTAAGAGTAAAAGCATGCATACACACTCAACTGTTAAAAGTTGACAGTTTAAATAATTTCAAAAGAAGTTAAGATAGAACACTGTCCTGAAAAATTGTAAACATTCATGTTTTTCTACATGCTTCCTTCCATGGTGTCATTTTTTGTAAATGTTTCATATGTGAACAAACAGATATTTCCAAAATATGCCACCCATACAGATATAATCTCTCAGGAAAATATTATCACTCCCATCTCACCTTGCACATCACATCAATGACACTAAAGAAACTTCTGTGGTTGGATCAAACATTGTTAAATAACAAGGCAGGTAAACCAAAGCACAAGAAATAATATGTATCTCAAACTACTCTGCCAGGGTAACTCAGTCAACAAAATATCTGCCTTAGAACAGAAAGACCAGATTTCAGTTCCTGGCTGTGGGACAAGGACTCATCTCTTTGCCACCACATCCATAACAACTTGGCAACCAAGTGGATGCGGCATAAAGCTGACCACTCAACTGCATCCAAAGAGTGGAGTTTCACCTCTATTCCCAAATTAGTGCATGACACGGTGTGTAAGCTCAGAGACAACTTACACAGTTTCTTTTACACCTAAATTACGTAAGAACCCCAACTCACTGGTTCTGTTGCACATCTTACCCTCACCTGTACAAGATGTTGGAGTGTGTCCAAGTGATCAGCATGTAACGAAGCATGCAACGACTTTGTTTGCTGGGAACTGCACTTTCTATTATCTTGCACTGTTTTGACATCAGATTGAGAATGAGCTTCAGACATGGAATGTAATGTCTCATATTGTTCAGCTATATGATACAGTGTCACAGGATAAAAATCTTTCTTCTCTCGTGTATCTTGAAGACCTATAGACAATGGCTTGAAAAACTCTTGAAGGGCTTCAAAATGCCTTCCCTGTTTTGCAAGAAGCGAACCATGAAGAAGATGGCTTCTAACTTTCACCTGGGTGCTGACAGCCATATTCTCTAGTTTAAGCAGATGAAGTAAACAAGCATCTGTCTCATTAGTGTGGTAACAAGCATATGCTGCAAGTGAAGAGTTCCTCATGAAAAACATACATTATTATAAAATGCATAGCACAAAAGGATAACAGTTTTAGGAGTACTATGGTACGTGGTGTTCTTTGAAAACAGGAAAGAAAGGACTTGCCCTTTGACGTTCAAATCCTTTCAAACACAACTGAAGATTCCATGGCCATTTTAATGCAATGTATTAAAACTAATATATTTATAGAAGTTAGCACTGTTACCGCACATACTTAGACTAAAATTATTACAGAATGATAAAAAAAAGGTCTTCCTTTTTTCTTGAACTTTGTTTGTCATATGAAAATTTCATACTTGATTTATTTTATTGCGTTTTAAGTAACTGCTCTGCACTATAGACAGGCTAAATGTTGAGGCTTGCATTTGGTCTATATTACATTCTGATGTTAGCACTTTAAAATACATTCCAAGCAGCAAGTTACCGGAACTTAGGAAATGTTTATTCTGCATAACAGAAAACATTATTTTCACAAGTTCCTCCTTATGTGGACATTGAACCTATCTCATACTCCAAACCAGGGGTAATGCAATACTTTAGGCAGTAAGGTATACCACTTGATGTGTATTTTACATGTGCTGCCTTTGAACCAACCAGCAATAATGGCTGTTGTCATTTGTCAGAAAAGGTTGGACATCCCTGCTCTAGAGCAAGGAAAAGACTGAGTGTCAGAGAACAAAGGGCTGAGCAGAAAACAATTAGCTAAGGGACAGAGAAGGAAAAATACAATGGAGAAAGACTGGAAATGTACTTTACAAATACCAATAGAATTCTTTGCAATTTATTATCCATTTTTTTAATCTGTTTATGAAATTCAGTTCATGGCTTATGATACACATAAGAAGTCCCTTTATGGCCTTGAGTAATGGGGACGAATGTGGCTGAAAACTGGAAATTCCTGACTAATTCTAGTAAGTCTCCAGCATTAATTAAACAATAAAATCTTTCCAAATGATTTAGGCACTGGCACTTGGTCAACAACACAAACAGGATCACCATATAAGGTGTTCTATTTTTGCTCTGTAAAGAACACCTAAAATTGAGATAAATAACTGAGGAATAGTAACAATTACAACAGGAACAACACAATTTTTATTCATCCCTGGCACAGTGATGAAGTCATGAAAGATCAGCATATGGGAATTACGGTGAGTGACGTGGCAATGGGACAGGTTTTTCAACAAGTATTTGGTCTTCCCCTGTCAATGCCATTCCACCTTACTTATATTTATCTATCTACTACTGATCCTGTGTACTTCACAACACTAGAATCACTGCTAAATAAACACAAAACATGGATAGAATGGGAGCGATATGAAGCATACACAGAAAGAGCAAACATATTTACAGCAACACTTAAGTGGTATTGTGTTTGGTGGTTCACATCCCTGGATGGTCCTGTTAATTTCAGAATAAAAATAATCTGCTCTATCTCTGGGTGATCTGGTCAATGATCTGGACCACCTGGGGGAAAACCTGGGAAAATCTATACTCTGCAACAATGGGCATGGGTAAAGCTGATGAGGCAGTCTGTCTTTGTTTACTACTGCCACAGTAAGAATAAGATCTTGTGAGTTTCACAGTTCTTTCTCCCTTACCTATAATTTTTTGTATGCTACCTATACCATAGTGTTTCCCCTTGGTGGTCCAGGCTCCCAAGTAATCTGAAACCCCCCCCCCCCAATCTGGAAAACGCAAGGGTTAAAGTTATTATTTAAAGGGTGGGGTAAAAAAACCACCCAAAATTTTAAAGGAAAAAAAAAAA
>Ga0136643_10004814_pt1 | contig 18805 bp, 10 predicted proteins | sample TergutLab28metaG_FD_96883 | JGI IMG/M metagenome (GOLD analysis project Ga0136643, IMG submission 96883) | Labiotermes labralis P1 segment gut microbial communities from Petit-Saut dam, French Guiana - Lab288 P1 (version 3) (version 3) | ecosystem: Host-associated > Arthropoda: Insects >...
GGTTTTTTGGGGTCATTTTTTTTTTTTTTTTGCGCTTTTTTTTTTCCTGTAAAAATCTTTTGTTCCCCCCCCCCCTCCTCGGTTATAAGCACAATTCGCCGCAGTACGTTACTGCAGTTAGCGATTTACTACGGGCTGGACGGTCAGGGATCGAATCCCGGTGGATACGACATATTCCGGCCGTCCAGACCGGCCCAGGGGACCACACAGCCTCCTGTACAATAGGTACCGGGTCTTTCCCGGGGGTAAAGTGCGGCCGGGGCGTGACGCTGACCGCTCACCCCTTTCTAGTGCCGCGGTCATGGAAGAGTAGAGCTATACCTCTATCCACCCTCTGGGCCACACCGGGTCTGTAACGGGATCACTTTACCTTTTATTACGTTACAGCAACGACAATTCAACATTCGTTCCCAATCCGAATGTACCGCACTGTAACCTACGTCACACATACTCCGGATCAAACCTACGACCCACCTAAATTTACATCCAGTTCGTACCAGAATTTCTTCCACTTTGGATAAAGTAACCGGAGCGTGATATTGACCACCAAAATCATAAAAGAGGTTAAAAACGCTTGCAGCTTCACCATCCGTCCTTCCAAAATCCGTGGGCCGGAAAATCTCAGTCTGTATAGCGACTCGCTACGGGCTGAACGGTCCGGGGATCGAATCCCGTTGCGGGGCGAGATTTTCCGCACCTGTCCAGACCGGCCCTGAGACCCACCCAGCCTCATACACAATGGGTACCGGGTCTCTTTCCAGGGTGTAAAGCGACTTGGGCGTGGGGCTGACCACCCCAACCCAATCTAATGCCGAGGTTGAAGAAAGAGTAGAGCTATACCTCTACTCCCCCTCTGGGATTTAGTGGCCTGTTATAGGGTGAACTTTACGTTTACTTTACCTTTACCTTTACCTTTACCTTTAACCCCCCAAACGTCTTCTTGGGGTTGGGTGGGGGGTGCTACCTACCCCAAGAACGTAAAACCTTAGTGAGACTTGATAAATCTCGTGGTGCTGATTATAAGGTACCTAGTACATTTCTGGGAATGGAGGAGATTGCATAACGAGGAGCTAAATGATTTGTACTCCTCACCCAATAGTGTGCGGGTGATAAAATCGAGAAGAATGAGATGGGTTGGGCATGTGGCGCGTATGGGTGAGGAGAGGGGGGCGTATAGGGTCTTGGTGGGGGAGCCGGAGGGAAAGAGACCACTGGGGAGACCTAGGCGTAGATGGGTGGATAATATTAGGATGGATCTCCAGGAGGTGGGATGTGGGCATATGGACTGGATTAGGCTGGTCCAGGATAGAGACAGGTGGCGGACACTTGTGAGTGCGGTAATGAACCTTCGGGTTCCGTGAAATGCGGGGAATTTCTTGACTAGCAGCAAACCAGTTAGCTTCTCAAGAAGGACTCTGCACCATGGAGTAGGTAAGAAAGTTTGTAAGTAAGTTTAGTTAGTTATTTAGTTAGCTAGTTGGTTGATTGGTTGGTTGGTTGGTAGGCTGGTTGTTTGGTCAGTCAGTCAGTCAGGCAGGAGGACAGGGGAAAAGATAGTAGTACAGTGCTTCCCAAACTTTTAAACCCAACAGTAGCAATGTGAACCATTTGCTGTAACATTTCAAAATTCAGCGTTTTGTGTGCGCAACATAGTTTTATCACGTATTCCGTCAGTTTTCCACAGACACCCCGACTATTTCCTAAGCAGCATTAACTGTTTTCTTCTGAGCAGCCAAAATTAAATTTTTGTATGCGACTGAAATAAATGTCAGGCCTCGAAGGTTAACGAAATGGGAGCAAGTGATATTGAGTGGATTAAAATAGCTTGTGACGTTGCCCAAGGGCGGACTGTTGTTCACACGATAGTAAAACACTTTCCCACTAAATTCGGGTGAGTGCAAGAGCCGATAAGCGGTCTCTTTCCCAAGCACTGTTCTTAATATGGTTAGTAAAATGTTTGCACCTCGTATAAATTTTGCCTAGCCTTTTGACCCTGTAAAACCCCAAATGAAGAATATGATAAACCTGGCTAAAACGGCGAAGTGGGTAACGCGACAGTCTGAATTGATTTCGAATGTGAGCAATGTAAGAGACAAGTTGAAAGTCTGGATTTGACCTACCATTGGTAAAATATGTCCAGGTATTGCTATGAGACAGCGAGAGAGAGAGAGAGAGACAGACAGAGACAGAGAGAGAGAGAGAGAGGTTAAGAACCTCCGCGCCACTGATTAAAGCCTGCACGTGACATCCGGTCTTCGTGCCTGTTCTGAGTGACAGTGCGACTCCATTCTGAGGTTCCACACTAATCAGGCTGTGAGGTTAATGATGAAAGAAAAAATTATAATTTGTGTAGGGGCGACTGTTGGTCAACTTTCCTCTCTGCGTATCTTAACCTAGACTACGCTAGTGTCTGTCCTTCCGTGCGTAAGTCCGTCTCTTCATAGTTTTTAACTAATAAGGTAATATTTACAAAGCTCTGTATGACACTAGTAGATAGCGCCAGTCCACTCTGGTGGCTCACTGTTTAATTTCCCATAATATCTTGCCGGCCGTAAGAATATGTGAGACCGGTAAAGCACAGCGATATTGCAGCGCCGTGTTTCTGCCCTGCACTTTTCATATGTCAGTAAAGCAAACTCGATGTTTGCGCTGGGGTTGGTGTACCCCACACTGTTTTGTGGTACCTCCCACATACGTGTATGGCTGTATTTCCGGCAAGGCTGCTCTTCTTGAACTGTTTGACCGTTTTGATAGAGGCAGTACACTCTTCCGAAACGTCGGTAGCTGTTCACCGGTCAAGACTGTATAAAGTGCCAGAATGCTTGAATCTTATACTTCTGACCATTTTGAAATATTGTATCAGTTCGTTAGTAGGAAGTCTGGACAAAAGAAGCAGTATAATTCAACAATCAAAACAAGTCGGTGCTTTCTTTTTGGTAAGCTAATAGTCGTCCAGGTCATCAAGAGGTTTCTCGTTATTTGTAGAACCAAAATTTTAATGTTCCAGATAGTGTCATTGGAATTTTTCATTGACATAATCCTTCCGATCGCACTATGGCGCTGGGGTCGACTCAACCTCTAACAGAAATGAGTACCAGGAGCATTTCCTAGCGGTAAAAAGCTGCCGGTGCGTAAGGCTGACAATCTTACCACCATCCTGTGGCGTTGTCATGAAATCTGGGAACCTTAACTTCCTGGAACCCTCTGGGCACCTCGGGTCTTATTGGGACTGATTTGATTTGAAATGTTAATATTATCTGGAAACGTGAAATTGAGAACAGTACAAAACTGTGGTAAAATTTCACCTGTTATTCTGTACATGTGTGAAATTTGGTCTTTTACCTTAAAATAACATAACTGAGGGTGTTTGAAAAAATGATTTTGTAAAGAATATTTGGAACTAGGGGGAAGTACAGTGAGGGTTGGAGAATTTTCATGAGCTTCCATAGTTTGTACTCTTGATCATCCTCAAATACAATTAGAGCGAGCAAACCATGGAGGATGATCTGTAGCACGTATGATGATGATGGGACGTGCATATACATTTTTTTTTACCGAGAAGGGTGTATGAAGGAGACTGCTTGAGAGGCCTACACGTGGAAGGCTGGGTAATACAAGAGTTAAACAACAAGTTTGTGAGGATGTGGACTTGATTCATTTGGCTGAGGATAGGTTCCAGTGGTGGGTTGTTGTGTGAGACAGACGCTGCCAGTTACTAAGATTCTATACAATGGGTAATGGATGAATGAAGTACGAGTGTGAAGCACCGGTGGACCGCTTATGGTAGGGGAGAACCAAAGTACGCGTAGAAAAATTATCCGAATAACTCTTCGCTCACCATAAATCCCACGCTTACTGGAATGGGATCGAAACTGGGTCTACCGCGGCGAGAGACCTATGACTAGGTGCCTGAGATGAACACGGTAATTATAGTTCGGTTCCTAAACCGCCAGTGAATTTCTTGACAAACTGAGAAATTGTAAACCTTTCAACAAGGGTCTGTGCTATGGAGTTGACTGCTTAAGAAGAGCAAATCTGTTCGGTTGGTTTAGAAATGTTATCGGGGAGCTAATCTGGTGGGCGCCCAGAGACTACTGTTGTAGGGTTGCGAGTGTACGCAACCATAAACTTGCACGGTACGGAAGCTGCACTAATTATCGGCACACGGCATAACACACCATTATCGCCACAGTGTCTGCCCGCGACCCGGTATCATTAGCAAGCCCGGCCTCACTTTATTATGGCGAAACAACTCATTCTTATTATTAACTAAATTTTCTTCGCAATGCTCAAGGAAGTGTGAATATTTTACAGGACAGGCCGAAAGTTAAAAATCTTATAACGTTTAAACTGCGTTCTTCAACCGGAGTTCCTTTAACAACTCTACGAAGGGTACCACAGATATTTTAGAGTAACAAAAATTCGCGCGCTTCTTAACCAAATACCATGAATTAACAATGAAATTAATATTGCTAAATTCGCCTGTTTTTATTTGGCTTTAAACCCAATAAATACACACCCATACATAGGGGTTACATACGTAAGTACATTCTGATAGAATACTCTTATGTACTATAGTATGTCCTACACAAATATTTACTTATCAGTATTCTCAACGTTTATACTTCGAATGCATGTTAATACCACGTGCTTTAGCCTGCAACCCGGACACTACTCCAGCCTAACCGCACCTAACCTCCAACATACAACAAACCAAGAACGAAAAGATCAATATTGTAATCAACATCATAGTTGCAAATTCCTGATGATGGGCATAGTAATGCCCGAAGCATGTTTAGCCCATAAGAAGTACAATAAAATAATTAGTGGCATCTAGTTGGTTTTTTATTCTTCATTTACCTCGCATACAGTACATGGTGCAATATTGTACCGTTGACGGTGTTAAGGTAGGAGAAGGTCTGATTTTGAATTCATAAATTCATTTAATGTCATTTTGATCGCATGAGATTAAATAATTTGTAAACTAAGGACAGGGTACAGTATGACTAAACTGAAGACGACATTGTACTTCTTTTATATCACTGCGTGCTTTTTTAATCTCATCTTAAAGTTTAATGTATATGGAGAATGATTTTTAAATGAACGTTATTAAAGTTCACGTATAAAATAATAGTAATGCCTGTTTATTGACCACTCCGACAAGTTTCGGTGAATCATTTTGCTATCAGGGAGGCATACAAGTTTATTTGCAGAATTGTGAAGGATCGTGCAGATTTTACGTAATAACTATACACTATTTTACAAATAAATTTGTAATTTTAATACACATGAAAAAAATACCTGTTTTACAACTGTATATATATATATATATAGGAGTTTTAGAGCTGTTCTGGCTTCACCGTATAACTTCTATTTAAAAGTGTTTAAAAAATACAGATATGACAATATTAGCTAGTGTCACGTATAATATATTTTTCCTGAATATAATTACAATTATTTATTCTGTTGCAAACTTTTGACTTTTACACAATCTGCATGATCCTTACTAATTGTGCCTGTAAGCTGGAACACCTTTATGATTTCATAAGTGTGTTACAGTAAGGAGGGAATCATTTGTTAAGATAATACATCACTGGCAATGATTGAATGGCTATGAAGTAGTTGTATAATGACACCAAGGGGATAACCGAAATATTTAGCGACGACCTAGTCCCACTATCACTTTATCCACGATTAAATCCCCAAGTGAACCGGCCTGGGTTTGAACCTGGGCATCGGCGGTGGAACACGGACTCAATGATTTTTAATAGAATCGAACACGTTTAGCTGCATGCGTCCATTATGATAAGTGAATGATTAACCTTTAGACGCCTAACGTCAACTATAGTTGACGTACCGCACTGTTAATCTCCAAAGTTGCATTTTATATATTTATTCAACAAATATAGATACCGAATATTTTAAACATGGTATATATTCTCCGTTTTTTCTCTTCAAAATGCAGTTTTTCTTCATAATTCTAACGTATTTGGTTCCTGTATTCTTCACATTTTATATACAGAGTGTGTTAAAATTAAAAAAATAATTCCGGCGCCGAAAAGTTAACCAATAATGTCGAAGTGGTGAAAAAACAGGTGTTATTTTATCTGTGTTTTGATGGTGTTTGTTTAAATATTACTTCCCAAGTATAGAGTAATGATGAAATTCAAGGTTTTAGGTTGAGATTACTTGGGAACAAATTTCTGAAAATGTCACAGTGTAAATTAGAGGAAATATGGCGAGAATTGAGAAAATGCCATCATGTTATTCTTTGTGGGAAGCTTCATCATTCTTGGGAATCTTGATATTTCAATCCTGAGGGATAAGAAATGCATACAAAATTTTAATCTGAAAATATGCCGGGAACAGTTCACTTAAGGAGGCGTAGTTTGATAACATTAAAATGGATATAAGATCATTAATGTAGATTGATTTTCATTGAAGTCAAGTGACACAGGATCCAATAATGCAGTTTTGTGAACAAGACAATGAACGTTCTGCTCCCATAAAAGTTCGCCGGTATTTTTTAACAACTGTATTATAACTTTTCAATGAATATCATGCATCAGACGTTTATTTAATAGAATTAACTAATTAATGTTTGTTATTAGTGAATGTGAGATTTGTGAAGAATAAACAACTAGATGCCACTTATTATTTTATTCTACTTCTTATAGGCTCAACATGTATCGGGCAGTACTATGACCATCATCAGGAGCTCGCGACTATAATGTTGATTACCACATTGGTCGTTTCGTTCTTTGTTTGCTGTATGTTGGAATTTAAGTGCGGTTAGGCTGGAGTAGTGTCCGGGCTGGGTGTGTGTCCTGTGCTTTGCTGCGTGATACTGGCCAGTATCACGCAGCAAAGTACAGGACAAACACCCGTAGCCGGGCACTCTCAACAACATAACCTTACACAATAAGACATGCTGCCACAGTACCCTGTTTATACAACGAAATTAATCAGTGACTAATTTTAATAGTGACTTTAGCGAGGAAATTGTAGCTCCCTGATGATGACCTTCGGATCGAAACATGTCGGGAGCAATTTTAATGTTTTAATGTGGAATTTTTATGTATGTGCATCAGTTGGTATACTAATTAAATAATTCGACGATATGCACGGTGCAGTAACAAGTACGTTTATCTACGGTTGATGGAATTTTAATGTGTTGTCGTAAGGCACTGAAGATCATTTGGCTGAAAATTTATGCAACTGACGGTAGGAAAACAGCTCATTTGCGCACCTTAAACCATTACCAGCTGCAGTTATGGTAATTTTAAAAGTTTCTATAATAAAGGAATATCAGAATTAACTCGAAGGAGCATGACATTGCGGGAATCTGAAAGTCGCTCACGTAGTCGGCATTTCCGCCTAATAATGGTGCCCAAAATTTTGTTATCTCGTTTGAAAAGGTAGGAAAAAAAATAATTCGAACATCTGCCCTAACTGCAAGAGATGAATGAAGCGTAACGCTCAGCTAGTAACAAACTACAACGTACCCTCTATTATCCTGGGTAATGGTGGTTAAGGGATTGTACGGATAATTGAGAGACACGGATTATCCAAAACATATAGAGTCGAACTCAGTTATAACGTCATGACGGACACTGAATATTTTTTGTCGTTATAAACGAGTTTCTTTCTAACCGAGGAGTAATATTGTGGTTAACACCGAGGAATTAATTAGTGCAACAGTATATCTGACGTTATAGACGAGGTGTGGCATAAACAGTTGTCGTTAAAGCAGGGTTCGATTGCACTTTACTGAAACACGAACAAAAAATAAAACTGTATTTTTTATTGTTTATATAATTCATATAAGACTATACACGAATGCTGACATAAGATCTCGATTGATGTATAGAGGATTTTTTTCGAGCAGTGGACGCTAAATCTCGTTGTTTCCCACCTTCGTAATTAGACGTTAACAACTTACCATCGTGAGCGGATATTCCGCGCACGGATATTCTACTAGAGTACTGTTTCTGTACGTATTCTAATTCGATCGACCATTAAAAAGTTGGGGATGGGAGGAGACGTGTGATTAAGGAAGCGTCGCACCGGAATTTGCTTTGCGACATGGTCAAGGCTGAGCTCATTTAGTGTTGCTGCTGCAGTTAACGAGGCTGCCGGATGATGCACGCTTCGCCTCGGAAGAACACACCTTGACCTGCAGGTTGTGGCGCGAGCCCCTCCCCCACCCTGACCCTAAAGGTCGGGAGACCATGTAGCATGGCCGTCACGCCCTCGAACATCGTCCGTCCGTCCGTCCGTCCGTCCGCCTTTTTTCTAGGCCCTCATCATTCGTGTATTCATTCCACTGGCTAGAACGATACCAAATCCATTCGGTATTTATAACAGTCTTTCTTTCATTAACAAATTCGTCAATGCTTCCACCGGTTTATAGTCGATCAAACTAGCAAAAAGAGAGCCGCGTAATTTATTTATTCATCACACTGGCTAAAATGTTATTGAAGCCGTTTGGTAGGTATCGCGGTCAGTCCTTCATTAACCAGTTCATATGTATGGCCACCGTCGTGTAAGCGATCGAAGTAGAGAAAAAGCATAAACAAGATACTCTGCCCACTGGCAACGATTTTTAAACTGGTAGCTGTCATGAACAGCCCGTCATTAACCAATTCGTCGATACGTCCGCAGTCTTTCAGTCGATAGTTCTATCAAAAAAAAAAAAACAGACCCGTAATTTATGTAAACAGTCTAATGCTGAAACGTTACTAAGGCCAGCTGGTAGCCATCGTGGTCAGACGTTCATCCAGCCCATCGAAAGTCCACAGGCTTGTAACTGATTGAACTGTTTAACAAACAACATCGCATTTTACGTACTCGGCCCAATGTATAAATTTTAGTGAAGCTGATAGACTTTTGTGTAAACTTTGTACCTAATTGTATGCGGTGAGATGCAGCATTTTCCTCCGAAACGTCGATGTCTAGCTGCGTGACTGCGCGGTGTCAAAACGCAGAGGACCTCGATGTTCAGCTTATAGTTATGCCGTCCGGCAACCTGTCGGCCTCAGAAGTCCTGTCGTTCAAGAATATGGCACTTTGACTAAAAGTGCGCATGTGCATTCATACGGGCATCTCGATACAGCAATGGTATTGGTAGAATGTGTGAATATCGATGTGGGCTCGGCGTATTAATACAGGTGAAGGAAACTCACGCACAGCCTCTTCTTAATGTTATCACGACCGTGCATTAATAGACAATTCGCGCAATAAAACCCACAAATGCACTTATGATAAAATTACATTTTCACACACAATTTGTTATGACTCAGAATGTCTCGAGTTATCTTGGCCATTCTGAGTTAGTTAATGAACATTAATAAAGCATATTTAACAACGTGGATGGATTATTAAATGTATTAAACTTTGTGCACACAATGTCTGCAGATATACATTTTGTTTGAAGATGTGAAAAACTGGTCCATAAGGTGCGGGGGTTGTAGTTCTGGCATTAATGCAAATAGTAGTTAGGAACGGGGACTGCGGTAGCAAAGTGGTTAAGGTACTGTGCTACAAATCGGAAGGTCGCTGGTTCGATCTTAGCTGGTGTCAGTGGAACTTTTCTTTGACATAAAATCCTTCCGGCCCTGGGGTCGACTTATCCTCTAATAGAAATGAGTACCAGGAGCATTTCCTGGGGGTAAAGGCGGCAGGTGCTTAAGGCTGACAACCTTGCCACCATCCTGTGCCGTTGTCATGAAATCTGAAAAGTTTAACTTCCTGGAACTCTCTGGACCACTCCAGGCCTGTAACAGGACTGATTTACCATTTAGTAGTAAATAACACATAATTAGGATAACAGATAACAATACTAATAATAAATATAATTAAAGTATTTGATTGGTTGCTACATATTGGTAATACAATGGTTGTTTCACGTACCATCTAATATGTAATGCTATACATGTGGTCTCCGTACCGTCACTATCAAATGACGCAACGTATCAGACGGTGGAATCATGGGTGTCTTGTAGTTACTGCAGAGAGCGTGGGCCTTATGGATCAGTGGATAGGAGCGGCCGCACAAGGCAACAAAATTTGGGAAGGGGGACGTGGGGACGAAGCTGAAACAATTTGTTTTTTTCGAATTTGTTCCGACATTTATGTGTTTAAAGAAGACCCATTTCCCCAGCTGAATTGCTTTTTCGTTGAACACCCTTGTACGTTTATGCTTTTGCCTTTTGCAAAGGTGCATTTTTCTTTTCTTCTTACTGTTAGCAGAGACACACTGATGAGAAAGGTGGGTCGTATGTGGGAAAGTGACCAATGAAAAGGGTTTTTTTTTTATTTCTGCTCAGTTTGCATATGTGTCAGCAAGGAGACGCTTAAATTCTACAGGGTCATATATGCGTTAAACCAGCATTATGTAATGCCTAGCGTCCTTCCCCATTGTCACAGTTCCGGTCCACTTTCAACATATCTAAACGTGCGAAATTTGAAGAATTAATCATGCTTCTGACACATGGGCAACTTCTCTCGTACTCTGAAAGTTTTATCCAGAATATTCTGTCATGGATCAAAGAGATTCCTATGTGGACACATTATGCATTTTCTGCACAAGTTGTGGGCACATTTTATTTTTTCCGTACAAAGTGTGGACACATTATACATTTTCTGTACAAAGTGTGGACACATTTTACATTTTCTGTACAAGGTTTGGACACATTATACATTTTCTGTACAAGACGTGGACACATTATACATTTTCTATACAAGACGTGGGCACATTATACATTTTCTGTACAAGGTGTGGACACATTATGCATTTTCTGTACACGTTGTGGACACATTAAACATTTTCTGTACAAGGTGTGGACACATTATGCATCTTATGTACAAGTTTTGGACACATTATACATTTTCTGTACAAGACGTGAACACATTATACATTTTTTTACAAGTTGTGGACACATTATACATTTTTGTAAACGATGTGGACACATAATGTATTTTCTGTACAAGTTGTGGACACATTATATATTTTCTGTACAAGGTGTGGACGCATTATGCATTTTCCGTACAAGGTGTGGACACATTATGCATTTTCTGTACAAGTTGTGGACACATTATACATTTTCTGTACAAGATGTGGACACATTATGCATTTTATGTACAAGTTGTTGACACATTATGTATTTTCTGCGTAAGGTGTGACCACATTATGCGTTTTCTGTACAAGTGTGGACACATTATACATTTTCTGTAAAAGGTAATATAGTTATATTTAGGTACGGTTATTTATTAAGACTGTTACATTACGGTTAAAAATAAAGTCAAAATTGTTATGTAAGTAATAGGTACGGCTAGCATGGGGTAGGGGGGACGCCAGCGATGCTTCGTAGAGGACTCTGAAATAGGTGAGAACGCCTGTTATCGTCGAGACAAATAAAACGCTTGAGAAATGTGATGTTCTGAACGGCGGTTACGTAACTAAACCTCTCGGGGCATGTGCTCTGTAAAATTGTGGACTTAAGCTTCAACAAAGAATGCCACTGCCGAAAGCTTGTGCGAGAATTTCAATTCACTCTCTATATCGCTTAATTCTTTCGTACTGTAACATGGGATATATCGTTATTTAAAGGAAATTCTGTTAGACTTGTATAAAATTTTTGGTAGCTTTTACTTGATGCGTGGTGGAGTTACAGGTATGAGTAATCACGAGGGTTGTATTTTGCAAGTAGAAGCAAAATGTGGTGTTGAAGGCTGGCTTATCTTATTCGAAGTGTTTAACATTTTCAGGGAAAATGTATATGGCTTTGAAAGTTTTATGTAATAAATAATGTAAAATTTTAATTTCCCTAAATGTCTGCATTATAGAGTAATTGAGTCTGGATTTAATTGCATACTCCAGCCTTTCATAAATCTCTAAAACCACAAATAAATTCGGCTTCGATACGAAATTTCATATAGCTTGACTTAATGATTTAAAACTTAATAAAATCATTTGAACTTATGATAGTAAATCCTTTTAGCAGTTAGTCTACAATACTCTAATGACAGTAATTAATGTTTCACAAGGTCAGTCCATCCGCATTGCATTTTTTCGACATAAATATATCCTCGACGTGATCCTGAGCCACATCATCCATCTTCCATTACTACCCGTCTCTGTATACACTGATCTTCATCTAAGTCTCCCATATCCTAGTAGATTTTCCAATATGCAGTTTACTAACAAATCTGTCTGTTCTGTTCGCAGTTAAAACGTGTTTACTATCTGTCATGTTGACGTCATAAGTCTTGACTTTAATAACACAGCACCAGAAATACGTACGACCTGCTTATGTTACAGAGTTTCTCATTGGTTCGTACCTAAAAAAATAATTTAAACATCTATAACATGTCAATAATGAGCAGTTACTGAGTGGATATCCTTCGAGTATACGCTGAGAAAATAAAATTAATGTCTGATCTTTCGGATGATAAATCAATCTGTTTTCTCGATTTTAATATCGGTTGTGAGACGTCTGCAGTGCAAGAGTGGATCTTATTTTCCCTCGATTCCTCAGTGGAATTAATTATGATTTTCTGTTAGCCCATTCGGTGCTGAATAGTCCCTATCTGTAGCCTAAAATACAAAGTAATCTAACGGTTAAGAAGCAGAGTAAGTCTGTAACAAGCGTTTTCGAAAGGCGCTTCGTAACGCTTAAATTGGTTGTTTGGGAGAATATTGGATTATGTGATTTGACGCCACGTAGTCCATGAAGAAATCTGTTAGCGTTTCGGAAAAAAATACTGCCTCATTTTCACTCCACCCTGAGTATGGAGGTAGTATTCTTAGTCGAAATTTTGGTAAATTTCTACCACTGTACACGGCGTCACATTCAAGAGAATAGTTGCAAAGAAAACAATAATTTCATATTGAGTGTATATTACGTTTTAATTTGTTCCAGGTAAGTCTGTTGTACTGTCTTCTAGAAGCCAAATCGAGGTTGTGCTGAAGTCCCAAAGGAAAGTGCCAAACTTCCAGAATGTAAACTAGATTGGAGTGTATATACTGTCTAACACAACTATGTGATGGTAGAGATATGTACATAATTTATTATACAAAGAAAAACCATATGTTTCGGCCCTTTTCATTGGCCATTTTCAGGTTGATGAATGAAAAAACTTAGTAAGCAGCTATACTCGACTCGTGTGGGTTGTATACAGTGGGGAGGTAAGAGGTGAAGTGGGTACGAGATCTTGCATGTGTTGTGTAGGATGGGTGGTGTGGGTACATGGGTTCTGCTAATAGCAAAAATAGCAGAACCCATGTACCCACACCACCCATCCTACACAACACATGCAAGATCTCGTACCCACTTCACCTCTTATCTCCCCACTGTATACAACCCACACGAGTCGAGTATAGCTGCTTACTAAGTTTTTTCATTCATCAACCTGAAAATGGCCAATGAAAAGGGCCGAAACATGTAGTTTTTCTTTGTGTAATAAATTATATACATATCTCTACCATCATATAGTTGTGTTAGACAAGTATATACACTCCAATCTAGTTTATTATAAACACAACGGGGATGACGGAACCTTATGATTCCAGAATGTAAAACCGGTAAGTTTAATAAATGTCTTGCTGTGGTGTATTGACTGCTTGGGTTGAAGTGATGTTTACTCTTATATATTTGCAAGAATGTAAGCAATGAGTTCGTATATACTGGGACACAAACGTATAGGACTTATATAGAATTTATTTGTTGCGATATCCAGTGATTCGGATTGTTCTTGGAGCTCTCTGTGCTGAATATGATGTGAACTATCTCTCGCAGTGTAACTCTTTGCTTTGTTCTAACACAGCTCTCCATCGCCACCTGAAGTTCTGATAGCCTGATCCTACTCTGGTTCCGTTGTTTTTAGTAGCGCGTCTTTATCTGGCATCGATCTGTGTTATGTGCATAGTAGGGGTACGAGAAGGCTGTATGGCAGGAGGCAGTGAGGGCACCAGAACTGGTGGTGGTACAGGCCGACAACATGTGTTCTTCCCATTATTAACGTGGCAATATAGGCCTCAGCTATACGGTGGAGCCAGTACAAACTAATTTTTATTGTAAATTAATTAAATGCAAGTCGTACAAGATATGCGTAAGATATGAAGTAGATGATGAGAGAAGAAAGGTAAATTGATCCCGTTACAGGCCCGATGTGGCCCAGAGGGTGGGTAGAGGTACAGCTCTACTCTTCCATGACCGCTGCGCTAGAAGGGTGTGAGGGGTCAGCAGGACGCCCTGGCCGCACTTTGCTCACGGGAAAGAACCGGTACCCATTTTACAGGAGGCTAATGATGAGAGAAATATAGGAAATAAATTAAAGAAGAAGGGTGAAGAAACGGGATCGAAAGATAGGAAAGAGAGTGAGATCGTATAAGGTGATGATGAAGTTCATTTATTTATCTAGTTATTTAAAGCATAGGATCTCACAGACGTAGCCCGACAGTTTGTTTCTCTCTGCCAGCTTCTTTTTTTTTGGGGGGGGGGGGTTGGAATGAGGCCCGGTTAAGTGTCCAGAATATTAAAATTGAAAGATTTCCATCACTTTCTATAAGGCTCAAGAACATTTGCTGTTCCTGGAAGATAAACAACATACGTCAAAAATGAGAAACAAAATGCGGTACATTTTTAGTTTGAAATAATTACAGAATACACCATTGACGTATGTCGAATACCAGACAGCGTATCTGTCGAACCATTTCAATTTTCAAACAGATCGGACATGTATGTGTAATATCGATTAATTTTAGTTTTCAAGGATTAATTGAGAAGTGATATTGCGCAAGAACTCTAAGACTGCCGAGTCGGTTATTGCCGGTAGCATTAATTAAGCCTAGCTCTTTTTTTCCGGCCGACTGTACATGTCTGCGTATAAATAAAATGTGTCAAGCTTACAGTGGAACCCGTTTGTACAATGTAGAAACTCACTCGTACAGGGTGTACCTTAACGCTGCGTGTTATACAGCAAGCTTTATTTTTTTTTACCCCGGGCCTCCGTTGTAGAGCTGACTATGTAGTTGCTGCATTGCGACCGATGGCGCCTCCTACCTATTCTGTGGTGCTGAGACCTGCTGGGTCCCGCGTTGTGGAACTCCCTGTATATAAGTACGTATTTAATTAAAGTATAATGGACAGCGCTGCTGCAGTCATTGCGTTATTAAGATTTAAACATTATCCTGTTCGACGCAGTTTAAAAAAAAGAAATAGAGAAAACACTATAATATTGTGCTATAAAAGATCTCCACGTTGTTAATTTTATAATTGCCTTGCGGTGCGTAATTTTTACATACTTTTCTACCGACATGCTCTGTTTAACATCGTATCTCGTGCTGCGATGTCTATTTCTGGACAAGCTATCAATGTTTATACCGTATCAGCCTAACCCCCTTTCAGTGCGACTGCTGTCGGCTATGATACTAGGTTGACACTTTCCTACTCTGTACCTACAGGAATAAACATCTCTTTGTTGTGTATATTATTTGGAAGGCCATTTTTTTTTCTGAATATTTAAATCGATAAATTTTTGCTGAAGGAGATATTTTCTGACTTGTTTTCGGGATGTGCCCGTTTTGTATTTGGCGGGATGGCAGTTGTCGTAACTGAAGGGTTTTCGTGGTTCACTGAAGTCGCCCCAAGCAGATAACAAGATAATATTTCAGATTATAACAAGACATACTTTGCTTCTCTATTCGGTAATCGTCCTTTCACTTGTTGCTCCGCGTGTAAGAGACTGAGACAATCCCAGCTTCGTTAGTTGAACCATAAATAAATTGACAAACGAATAAATATCTTAAAATTTGAAAACATAGTGTCTATATTTTTAATTATAAATCCATAATAAAACCGTTCAATGTAATAAAGAATTTCAAATAATGTAAGTAAAGGTAAAGCAGTCCCGTTACAGGCCTGGAGTGACCCAGAGGGTTCCAGGAAGTTAAGGTTCTCAGATTTCATGACAACAGCACAGGATGGTGGTAAGGTTGTCAGCCTTACGCACCGGCCGCCTTTACGCCCCCCCAGGAAATGCTCCTGGCACTCATTTCTGTTAGAGGCTGAGTCGACCCCAGGGCCATAGTGCGATCGGAAGGATTTTATATCAATAAAAAATTCCAATGACACAAGCTGGGATCGAACCAGCGACCTTCCGATTTGTAGCTCAGAACCTTAACCACTGTTCCACCGCAAAATAATGTAAGTACATAAATATAATTATAACTTCGAGCCAATATATATTTACACCCAGCATTTCGACAACACCGTATCATTTTCAGGACTAACTTCGCTCTACATGAACTACTAATTGAAGTCGGTTTCACAGTTCTGTATAAAAAAGACATTAACGATAAACACTTTTAAGACTAAACGTATACTAACTTATGTTGAAAGATTCAGTTCTTACCACGCAGTGAACACACGGCCTGTCCGCTATGAAAATCAATCAGTTAATGCTGTTATAGAGAAATGATAGCTGTTTGTCCTGAGATTTACAAAACACAAAAATACGCAGAGTGGGTAGAATGTACGAATTTTGAAATTTGTTTCTGATGTTACTGCACTTGAAGTAACTACCAGGCTTTAGAGAGATGACGTTCTCTCTGTATATATGTATATATATATATATGTGTGTGTGTGTGTGTGTATGTATATGTATGTGTGTGTGTATGTATATGTATTTGTGTGTGTGTGTGTGTGTGTGTATGTATATGTATGTGTGTGTGTGTGTGTGATGCATAACTATATATATATGTGTGTGTGTGTGTGTGTGTGTGATGCATGGCGGAATGGCAGGTTAATTTTCATTAAAATTTCTTTAAATGAAGTAGTAACCCTTAGGATGACAGTCTTGATATACTTTGAGGTATAAAATACATTTACCAGAAATTTTATGAGCTTATGTTTCAAGTTTATCATTGGTTCGCAAAAAGTAAATAAGTAAACGTCTCCATGAAAACCACAAACGCACTGTGGCGGAACAGCGGAGGAAGTTGCTTATTACTGATATTATCACAGACCCAGTTCAGTATAACAGGACGTTTTTCTTTGCGATTATTTTCCTTGGTAGCACTGGCATATGTTCAATATGGTAACATCCTACGTAGTCATTACAAATTCGCAATTGTCCATTTGCCTTTCATCAGTAAATACTAACCGGTTTGTGTTTTCTTTATTGTTGCGTCAGGCATTAATGACTGTTGCTTTTACAGTTGCCTTCCCATCTTCTTTTTATGCCTTCTTACCCTGTTTGGCAGCACGTTGATGTTACAGATAAATATTTCATAAGTTTTGTCTATTCTTGCGGTTTGCAGTCCCTTCGTGATTTTTCCAGTCACTTTCTGATTAAGTGATGGATTGCTCAGTATTTTATATTAAGTGATGGATTGCTCAGTATTTTATATTAAGTGATTGATTGCTCAGTATTTCATATTAAACGTGGTCCATGTTTTTTTTTCCTTTCCCTGTAGGATATATTACATGTACCGATTCACACTTGTTAGGAGTGACATTTAAATTATTTCACTTTGGTTTTCTTCTTCCTCCATTTTTTCAGTTTCTTTCCGTGTTTGCAGTTAATTTCTTACCCTATTGGCGTGCCCATACATATTTGCATGTTATTGTGTAACCTTTTCATCTATACTGATTTATTTTAAGATGTGAGGACCTGGAAGCTAATTTGCGTTACTAATCTGTACTGTTCTGTGACCGGACCTTGTTTATCGCTTCCCCCCCACCCACCAAGTTTTTGTATCAAACGTAATGATAGCGTGTTTTAGAAACGGCACTGAAACAAAGCTGCAGTAATGCCCGTGGTTTGACAAATCATAGGCACAGACGCTCTCGCGGAAGTCATTTTGGATAAGTGCGTGTGTGTTTTTTTCCTGCGAGGGAGAGACGTGCTGACACGCACAGTCTCTTACTGTACATGTCTAGATTTGCTCCTTGGAGCAGAAATGATCTAAATACCAACCACAATCTCCACCCAGTGGTATCAAGGAGTGACATCTCCCCAAACAAGGGTAGAGCCCTATTGAAACCGGAATATGTCAAGATAGTGTCAGCGCCGTTATAATCCATTGGCTTCTGTGCTGAGTCGCGAACATTGTTCACCAGTTGATCACCAGAACCATTTGTGTGTTAGAGGAAACTGGTTCTGTTTAACACTTTGTTGGCCAGCTGCCAAATAAACCAGCTGTTTGATCTGTTCAATCTCCACTTTGTGTTTCTGATTTTCAGCGTTCACCTGTATAATTTATATTAAAATGCGAATATTAGAGCTACATGAAAACGTGACACATTGAGTTCGTGAAATTTATTCTGTCGTTTAAGTTAGAACAATTAATCTCGCTTTCATTCTAGCTAACTGAATGTTAAAATCAGTTTATTCAACGGCAGTTTACCTGTTATTTTATGTGTGCTAATTTAGTCTGTCATGGTGAGGGTAGGGTATGAAGTGGACTAGAAATTCGTAAAACCACATAAAAGGAAGTACAGGATGGGGCATAAAGATCTCCCACTTTTCGAAGGGGCACTGTGAGGGCTGTAGTGGTGGTAGAGAGGTGGGGGTAGTGTCATGCGGTTGGTTAGCCTCTACCGTTGTCATTAACCGTAATGGTTTGGACCGGTGAACATCGGGGCTTTGTTGCTGTTGTTCCCTAGACTTTTGATCTCTTTAAGGGGAGACGTGGAATGGCCGGCACGGTCACCTGATTTAAGCCCGTGTGACGTTTTCCTTTGGGGATACCTAAAGGAAAAGGTTTTCAAACATCGTCCTCGATCTCTTGAGGATTTGA
>Ga0136643_10004815_pt1 | contig 18804 bp, 11 predicted proteins | sample TergutLab28metaG_FD_96883 | JGI IMG/M metagenome (GOLD analysis project Ga0136643, IMG submission 96883) | Labiotermes labralis P1 segment gut microbial communities from Petit-Saut dam, French Guiana - Lab288 P1 (version 3) (version 3) | ecosystem: Host-associated > Arthropoda: Insects >...
GACCCGTTGCGCTGACCACGTGACACCCCTCTATCCGCAAAAGTTGGCACTAACTTCGCCGACCGGCGGCGGCCGCTCTGTCGGTATAGTTCGCGTGCGGACTAAGGCCACGTAGTTTGTTTTGTTTGTTTGGTTGTTGTGACTAATTTACGAATACAAAGATATTCACATACAGTAGATCAGTCATGCAAACGTCCTGTAATGATAGGAACTGCATAAATGTAATACGATGTGTTGACTCTTTTAAGATTTCTTTATTTACATAGCCGTGACACGTGTGTTCGCTTTTACACACACACATACACACACACACACACACAGACACAGACACAGACACAGACAGCTCATAAATATTGAAATTCAGTTCGACATCAGTTCGGATTGCCAAGATCCAATATTCTGTGCCCCCTATCACTGCGCTTCACTGTTATGACAGGGTGGTTTATCCTAAATTTAAAGAAAACTTGGCGAGGGGAGTTTAATTTATTTTTACGGCATTCATCTTACGCGTACCTAACACTATCTGCTAGGATCCACTGGAGAGTGATTTGATTATAAATCCATATTAAAATTTGATTTATAGCAAAGATAGACCAACGAAGAGACCGGTTTAGACAAGGGTATAAGAACTCTATGTGACACAACATGACGTTTGTCTGGTAGAATATTCTGAGACAACAAGCCATATTTGCTACTTTGAAATTTTGTTTTCTTAGATTAGATTCTAATTATCACACATGTATATACAAATTCACAGTTTCCCTGACTAAGACCGGGGCAAATGTCGTATCGAGAACTTAACAGGCGATCATCTGATTATTCAATTACAATAAATTAATCAATTTGGGGTCTCTCTGTCATATTTACAAAACGTTTCACACTTAAAGTTATTCTGACACATACCATAATCAATTAGAAAACAGGCCTAGTTCCAGTAAATTTATTTTCTGTTCTTTTCCTTAAGTAAAATTTTACATCTTTATTGTTCGTTCAATAAGCCACGGACATGGGTAAGAGGAGAGGGGGCTGTATAGGGTCTTGGTGGGGAGCAAGAGGGAAAGAGAAAGGAGACTCAGGCGAAGATTGGAGGATAATATTAAGATGGAACTTCAGGAAGTGGGATGTGGGGGTATGGACTGGATCGAGCTGGCTCGGGTTAGGGACAGGTAGCAGGCACTTGTGACTGCGATAATGAACCTTGGGGTTCCATAAAATGCGGGTAATTTCTTGACTAACTGAAAACCTGTTAGATTCTCAAGAAGTACTCTGCTGCATGCAGTAAGTAAGTAAGTAAGTAAGTAAGCAAGCAAGCAAGCAAGGAAGCAAGCAAGCAAGTAAGCAAGCGAGCGAGCGAGCAGGCAGGCAAGCAGGCAGGCAAAGCAAAGAAAAGCAAACAAAGCAAAGCAAGCAAGCAAGCAAAGCAAGCAAGCAAAATAAGCAAGTAAGCAAACAAGCAAGTAAAATAAGCAAGCAAGCAAAATAAGTAAGCAAGCAAGCGAGTAAAATAAGTAAGTAAGTAAATTAAGGAATCCTAAACTTCTCAGCATTTTCAAGCGAATATTAAGCTATGTGTTGAAAAATGCATTTTAAGATGGAATAATATAATTTATTCAAAGGTTTCGCGTAAATATTATTAGTTATGTTTATCAGAATCTTTTTTCTGTCAGAATACACATCACAAAATTTCGGAGAATAACTGTTTTCGTCTTCAGGTGAAGTTTCACTAACATCAACAGAAAATTCGTTTTCGGTTCTGTGTTCTTTCAGGCATTAGCCTAAAAATTGTTTGGTGCTGTTGTGTGTTGTGACACTTGAAGAAGTCCTTACTTACTTACTTACTTGCTTGCGCCATGGAGCAGAGTCCTTCCTTAGAAGCTAGCAGGTTTTCAGTTCGTCAAGAAATTCCCCGCATTTTATGAAACCCGATGTTTCATTACCGCATTCACAAGTGCCCGCCACCTGTCTCTAACCTGAGCCAGCTCGATCCAGTCCATACCCCCACATTCCACTTCCTGAAGATTAATTTTAATATTATCCTGCCATCTAAGCCTGATGGAAGAAATCCCAATAAATATAATTGGGAAGCATAATACAATGTTTATAATTATTTAAAGTTTTCCCACCGTCCTCTACTTCCTGTCGTTCAGGTCCAAAAATACTTCTTAAATTCCAACACAGAAGTACTACGTCTGGGTCCACAACGTTAAGAAAATGGTTTCGTATAGTCACGTTCATATTTAGTTGAGTTATGTTTATCACACGTCACCATTTTTGAAGCTGGCATTATATTCGTCTTTGGGAAACATTAAATATCCACCTACACTGCTTATCAAATTTCATGATGCGTTTAGATTATTTGATATTGCCTGCAATATACATGTTTTTAAGCAGATTGTGGTTAATATTCCAAGGTATTTTGTTCTTATGTAGATAGTTTTAACACGTGAACAAAAAACAAGCCTGCCAGTTGTCCTTGAGATAAATTTATATTTCACTTCATGATTTATTTTCTGAAACGTTTACTTTCCCTTCACCTTCCTTCTATCTTTGTGTAACTTTTCTTTGTTTATTCCTATCTTTTCTTTGTTTCATGCTGTGTTTGTAATATCTCTTTTTTATTAATATTTTCTTGATATCTCCTCTTTTTCTGGCCCTGAATTTTCTTTCTACATCATTTTTCCCTTACATCTCTTTTCCGCTTACTTTTCACAACTTATTCCTCACATGTTTCCTCTGTCACAGTTTTTCTCTCTATATTTACCGATTCCTGTGTCCATTTATTTATTACTATTTCTTTATCAATGAGGCTCAAACGACAATATCGAATTTAAAGCTTCATGCAATGCATACTGGCAAAATTACAGAACGTAGTCATTATGGCAACATTGCGTGATTTTGGATTAGGTGCTGCCGGGGCCTGCGAACCGCAGGATAAGGCACACCTCTTTGACGAGAAGAGCTTGCACGTGTCAAAGGTACCTCAGAGGTTTGAGGAAAGAACTCACTTAACTGGAGCTTTTAGAGTAATCAGACTTTATGTGTGACCACTCGATCTGTGTCTTGTCAACCAATTTACCGCTGCTCTTATTATTTACTCGCAGCCAAGCACTATCTCCACAAACAAATGGGCAGAAATATCACCTACATTTTTCACAGTAGGAGACGGAGTACATCTGCAAGGAAGATGAGAAGTTTTCACAGCACGCCTTTGCACCTCCATAAATCCTAGTAACAATTTACAACAGATATTTCTTTATAGCACTGTTGCTAGGAAGAGAGGAAAATACAAACTAGCTCCTTCTCTCTCTCTCTTTGTGCTTTCTGCACAAAACGTAACTGAGGAATAATATGCTTATATTTTATAGGTTATAAAGCAACGTAATCATTGGCTGTACAGGGTTATTCGAAATGATTGTCGGGGGTTTAACAATTTGTCATGCACGATACACATGAGATAGGAGTATACGTTTTTTTTTTATTTAATAGAACAACACTCCACATTTTCGTTACATACCTTACAGGTGCTCTATATGTGAACCCTTTGTGATTCTACAAACATCAACACGATAAACGAGTTCTTTCCAAACTGTATGTATCATGTCAGCGGTGAAGGTTTCAATGGCCGTTCTGATTCGTACCGTTAGTTTCGGGATACTTGCGGGAAGAGGAGGAACATAAACCTGATCCTTGACGTAATCCCATAGAAAGAAATCACATGGGTATGCGTCTGGAGAACGAGGTGGCAGTTGTTAAAACCCCGACAATCATTTCGAATAACCCTGTATTTCCAGGTTCTAGCCATCGTTACTCGCTGCATTCAAGGTAACTAAATTATTCCAAGTGAATAATAATAATAATAATAATAATAATAAATTGTGTCCTGGTAGAACTCATTAACTTCCTTTCCAACAGCCTACTTCTTTAGGAGAAGAGAAGAAGTGTTCTGCCCGTGCTGGCATTGGAAAGTTACTTAAATAATTTAACTACATTAGCCTCGTGAAAGATTTAGATTGTTATTAGGTCTATTAGTCATAAAAAATTATAAACTCCTCTTCGGTTACAAGAGTGTAATTCAGTCTTACAAAATAATTTCAAACTTGTATACCTGAATACCAGTCTTGTTGCGATATTACATCATATTCATTGGCGACTCTTTCTAGGGAAACGATATCTAGATTTATCACTACATAGTGCAAAACACTAAATGTAATCATTGGACTTTTCACGTGGCTCTAATGTATTAATTTTCATAGTAGTGTATTTCTAAAATCTTAGATGCTGCTACAGGCTATTTTTTCGATTTACGTGAGAATTTAATTTTTCGGATATACTCGAAAACGTATGCAATTATGACAAAAGTATGCTTGTAATTATGTTCTTTAAAACACGTTCAAGAACAGTTACATTACAAGATCTGTTTTGTGTAACATTCTGCTCTGTTATTATTGTAAAACTGTATACTGTCCAGTGATTCAGATTTTGTTGTTAACTCAATTTATGTTTGTCTTAAAAGCCCGTAAGTAAGAAACAGATTTCCCCAAAACACGAAGGTATACATTTAGAGTAAATAACTCAACATACGGAAAGGTAATAACAAAATTTCATAAGCACTTTTTTGAACATCAGTGGTGACACTACATATGATTATTATGTCATAATCTTAAGTACGAAGGTTTTAAATGATTCTGGGAGATATGATTTACTTGGAGATTATGCATTACATGTTTCTATCATCACATGTTATTTGAAACCGACAAGTAATGTGTTTAAATTTTAGGATAATTTGCCATACAATGTAGTAGGCTACACCGAACTTCGGGAGAGCATTTTTCTATCCTTTTCCGAAATATTTGTTCTCTGCCGGTAGAGTTCACGCATCTGATTCTCCCAACTTTCATGACCACTGTGTGTTATTACATACTGCTGCTAGAAACACATACATAACACGGTCGGGAGCATCATCAATGCTTTCAGTAATGTGCACAGAAATCTATGCTCCCATCAGGGAACAGCTTATATCCATTTTGATCAGAATATACTATTGATGCGATTACAGGGTTCCTAATTAACAAATGCATCAACAAACTCATAGCTCGGAGCTGCGGATGTACAGTTCAGGCGAAATACAAATATAAACTACAGGGTCTGAAATTTCATAATTTAATTAACACTAATTAAAACTAACAAACTTGTTTTGCTTCGGAACGGGACTCAGTGACGGGTATTGTGGGAACTCTGACAGAGTTTCTGTTCTAATAAAAGGCGGGGAATTTCCTGAGAAGTTGTTGGGATGTGAGGTTCTTATGAAAGGCTCTAGTTCCTTGTAAATTAAACCAACTTGGTGCACAATATTGTCAGCATATTTTGTCAACTTTATTTATAGCCTCTACATAATTCGGAACTCTCCAGGCTAGCTGTCTGGTGTGCAGGCTCCATCTTGCACACCAGACAGTTAGCTATACACAATAAATAAATACCAAGTGTCGCATACATATAGTTATTCGTTCTGATGATGGGCCTGGAGAGGTCCGAAACATGTAGAGGTTATGAATAAAATTGACGAAATATACTGAGAATATTGTGCATAAAGTTGGTTTAATTTCTCATAATAAAACCAAACTAGATGCACTAATTTCTCAAATTTATTTTTGGAATAAAACTCTACATGTTTCGGAAAGTTCCTCTGTCCATCATCAGGAGTTTTTCACTGTACACACAGCAATGGTATATGCCATACAGATTTGCTGACAGCTTGCGAGCAAACTGTCAGCTGGCTTCATTTACAAGATTATATAGGGACGCACGGTGAACAGAACAAAAAAAAACCGCTAGTTCCTCTAGTGGATGACGGTTGATAGAGGGTGTCTATTTCTGCATTCATGTAACCTACATTTACTTCACAACTTTCTATATAACTGCACAAATTACACAATTCATTTGCAGAGAAATTTTGAATATGATGGCCTCAGAAAGACGAAATACAAATTGTTCTTCGTTTCGAACACATTCACTAATTTCTTGTCCGTTCAAGGTAATGTCCATCACTCCACCCTGTACACTGTTATGGGGCGTATCGATATATCTTATAATAAAATCTTCATCGTTACGGATATAAAATTAGACTGAAAGTGTCGATGCTGACTAACATAACATCTGTTTGTCATATTGCTGATCTGTGTCGAACGTTTTCTGATATATCACTCTTCTTATTAAGCCTTTATACCCATATGAGTGGGTTTTGCGGTGGCGCAGTTGGTTGAGTCACTGAGCTACAAGTCGGAAGGTCGCGGCTTCGATTCCCGATAATGTCACTGGAATTTTTCATTGACATAATCCTTCCGGTCTCACTATGGTCCTGGGGTTGACTCAGCCTCTAACAAAAATAAGTACCAGGAATATTTCCGGGGTGGGAGGTGGTGGTAAGGGCGGCCGGTACGTTGGGATGGCAATCGTACAACCTTCACGTACCGAACGTCCTGAAATCTGGGAGCTTCATCCTCCTGGAACCCTCAGGGCCTGTCCAGGCCTGTAATGGGATTGCTTTTCCTTTTCTTATCGATATGAGTACCTTTTTGAATTATTGTCACTGTTCCTGTTTTGCGATTGTTGACTCTTCAAACTTTCTTGCATTCATTCTCTCATATTGCCTTCAGGTCTGACTTATTCTGAGCCCATTCCCCTCAGCTGCATCTCCCAGGTAGCAAATTCCTTCCACTAGTTCTCCTTTTCTTCTAGCTATGAAGGCTACATCAACTGCATGACCGGTTAACTGTATAGATTTTGTAAAAGTCTGTCCACTAGCTTGTATGTGTGAATCTTTAATCACCTTCTGTGAATCTATGTATAGAAAGAGACAATCTTGAGCAACTGTTTTTCTCAGTCAATTCATTATAGTTGTATCTAATGGGCCTGAAGGAAATTCTGCACACGTACATACGATCATGTATCTTCCATTGTCGCTTTCACCATTCCGGTCAACTTCCCTGTTATAATTAGCTCATCCATCGCTTAGGAGTCTGTAATTAGCCTCCTAAGTATTTAGACCTGTTTCGGTCATTATCAAGGGAGATTTAAGCAAAGAAATTACGAATAGAAGTTTATGAAGACAAACTCTGCATAATTTATTTGTTGATATGCATTAACTCCATGGAGTAGAGTCCTTAAAAGAACAGTTTCTCATTTAGTCAAAACACTCGCCGCATTTTGTGGAAGCTAGCTGTTCATTTTCTGCATTTACAAGCCCTCGCCACCTGTCCCTATCCTTAGCCAGATTAATTTAATCCAGAACTCCCCATCTCAATAGGAGTACATCGAAGGAACCGTCCCGCCTCAGACAAACTTGGAAGACCACCATACAGTAAACAACACATTTTCTTGTGTAGAATATAATTCAAGTACGTGAATATTATTCAGTGGACTGAAACCAGTACTTACACCAAGGTAAACAGTCAATTTTGAGAATTTCCTCAATCACCGAACAACGAATCACCACGGCTCATTACAAGAGGCGATAAGAGATACAAAAAGCCAGAGCCCCCTGCATGTTCTACACAAGGATAGCGTAAGACAACCCCTCATATCCGTAACAAACAGTAATTCCAAAAGATACGCCCCGCTTCTCCGAGACTGCCAGATGTTCCTTGTAACACCCTAGAGTTCACGCTATCAAGGGACAACTTCGACTTCCTCAGAAGCCCACGCAGACAAAAGCGAATTGTTTTACCATAACCGTGATTTCTACAACACTCAGCCTACATTTTACCTCTTAAATTTTAAACAAACACATATATTTTATGTAATTCAATTGTTAGATATGTTATGTTTATGCTATTTGTAAGCATAGTTGGAATCCCAACACGTACCCAGCATTGGCAGACTTGATTCCAAAGAAGGCCTGATGATGACCCTATAAAGGGTAGAAACATGTAACCTCCATACAATAAATGATGTTTGACGTATACCGTTTTCCTCTGTAATATTTAACACATCTTCTCATCTACGTCTATACCTTCCAAGTGCTTCAATTCCCTCAGATCCCCCCACCAAACGCTTCAAGCACTTTTCCCGTCTTCCATATTGTCACGTGCCCAACCCATCCCATTCTTTTTTATTTGATCACCCGAATGAAAATTCTGCAATAAGCTGATCACTCGTTCGGAGGGGTCGTACTGGCTGTACATGTTTCTAATCTTGTATGAACTGGAAACCTCGAAAATGAGGAGGTCTAGGCCTGAGTTGGGCTGTTGCGCCGCAAAAAGAAAGAAATACAGATTACACAACTCCTTCCCTCCCCTTTTACCTCGTCCCTCTTACCTTCCTCAGCACCGTATTCTCGAACACTCTCAGCCTAGGAAACAAGTTTATAACTAACAAATTCCTCCCGTAATAAGAATAAAAATATACAGAAATGTATTGGTTATTGTCCTTAGCTAGCTTCATGCATTATCGTTACCCCCATTTTTATGTTTACAACCTGCCGGTTTATGTACAATATTAATTCTCCACCTAAATTTCTCCTTCAGTGTGAAAGGCCAAGATTCATGCCCGTGTAAAACATTTTATACCCTCTTCTTTGCAATTATTTGAAGCTTCTTTACAATCGTCCAAGACAGCCGAAACGTGTAGGAATTTGATTCTATACTATAAGTTGTTTCTCTCTACATAAATATGTGCTATCACATTTTATGAGAGGGATAACTTCCTAAAAACATAGCGTAATCAGGTCTCTTTTTCCCATAGGAACAAATGTAAAGTATGGGGATACGTTTTCGGATTTCGTAAATCTTCAACCATCGAGGGGCAATTTTGTTTTTAAAAAAATTTTATAAGCACAGTGTAAATAAATATACAATAAAATTATTTTTAGAGAAAATTTTATTTAAAAATCTGCAGTGCTAGGAAAAGTAATGATATTCCGAGATTCTGAAGGGATAGGAGATGAAATAGGGGCATAACTATGACACGCTGTCTCCCAACTTAGTATAAGTTAAGGATAATGTAGGTCGAACAACTGTAACAAATCAAAATTCTATTGCGGAAGAAATTAAGAGAAGATTAAGGTCAGGAAATGCTTGCTATCATTCGGTGCGGAATCGTTTGTCTTCCAGGCTCTTATCCAAAAATTTAAAGATCAAGATATACAGAACTATAATTTTGCCTGTTTTTTGTATGTGTGTGAAACTAGGTAGCTGACATTGAGGGAGGAAAGGAAGTTGAGGGTGTTTGAGAACATGGTGTTGAGGAGAATATTTGGACCGAGGAGGGGCGAGGTAACGGGGGAATGGAGGAGATCGCATAACGAGGAGCTAAATGATTTGTACTCCTCACCCAATATTGTGCGGGTGATAAAATCGAGAAGAATGAGATGGGCTGGTCATGTGGCGTGTATGGGTGAGGAGAGGGTGTGTATAGGGTCTTGGTGGGGAAACCGGAGGGAAAGAGACCATTGGGGAGACATAGGAGTAGATTGGTGGATAATATTAGGATGGATCTCCAGGAGGTGGGATGTGGGTATATGGACTGGATTGGGTTGTCCCAGGATAGAGACAGGTGGCGGACGCTTGTGAGTGCAGTAATGAACCTTCGGGTTCCGTGAAATGCGGGGAATTTGTTGACTAGCTGTAAAACAGTTAGCTGCTCAAGAAGGACTCTGCACCATGGAATAAGTACGTAAGTAAGTAAGTAAGTAAGTAGGTCGAACACAACACATTATCCTTAACTTAGTGTTACAAACACAACGGGGATGCCTCAACTTAAGATCCCAACTTAGTATTATGAAGTGGAATTATTTAAATTTTTTGCCCTTAATGTGACACTTTTTCCATATTTCTATATCCACATCTTGGTATTCGTGCATTTCAAATTCGCGTAAAATTCGACGGGACTCTTTTCCTTTTCTTCAATTTCTGTGAATAAAAGAAATACACAGCAATATGCAGCGCTATGGGACGTTTCTGGTCGGTTTTGATGTGTACCACAGTATATGCCAGCGAATAATGAGGAAAACCACGAGAAATATTAACATTACTTCTGCCCATAAATTACACACTGGAATTTCTGAATGTGATACAAGTTTGTTACTCTATTATGTACTCGTATAATCATTATTATTTATGACCATTATCTTTTCCAGAAAAATTTCAGTTGATTGTTATAGCTGTAGATTTATAACATTGCGTCTGAGCCGACTAAAAAGCGGTGCCCATTTTTAGAATCTTTTCAGTTAAACAATCAACTGGTTCATGATGCTTACTGTTGCACTCGGTGTTTCTATTTTGCAAACCAGCAAGGATTTCAGTCTAAATTTAGAACGACGCGTGCTTCCTGCCTTCAACCACAGACTCCACTGCTGTGAACGGCGTTTGCTGAGTTTCATATACTTTTACTAGAAACTGTAATATTTGCGAGGGAACTTTCTGTCTTTACCATATACATTTTATTAAAATTATAGGGGAAATATGGGATAAAATGAAACTATTAGACCGTAATATATTTCACCTAATAAAATTATTTTGCATTCTGGAAAGAAAATATGAAATTCACTTGATTTTTAGAATAATACAAATAGTGCTTAAACAGATTTCTTTCAAAAGTCAGTTAAAAAGTCCACTTAACAAAGATGTGCCTAACTATAAAGATAATATTAAAATGAATGCCACCATGTTTAGTACGTTGATGAATGTAGCTATAGACTTGTATCGAGCGACAATTGTTCGCAATAGTAGACATCCGTAGGGACAAAAGAAGCTTTGTGATTTTCGAAAGACACACCATTTCTTGTCTACTTACTTCTGCGTATAATAGGTCAGGAAAGCTGCGTTCTTTGGAATTACATGAGTATGTTTGATATAAGAAGGAGATGTATTAGTTTATTTCTGGGACTGTACAACTACAAGTTTTGCTACGGTTGGTGTGGTCTATCTGTCCCATTCTGATCTGGTGCCTGGAGGCACCCGTGGAACAAGGTTCATATATGGATGCATGTTACGTGGACAGTAATGAGTTTATTCGTATTGCCCATTGCCGCTTTCCAGTACTGTTTGTTCACCTGCTTTAGCATTCAGCCTGAATAGAGGGTTATGTTACGGCTTCAAATATTGTCTTGGTTGTATATTTAATAAATGTTCTATAAAAGTTTGTTACATCCATTGCTTGACGTACAAGAACAGGGTTACAAACCTTGTCTGCCTTAAATCAAAAGTATGATAAGTAAGATCTACCAATAAATAAAAATGTATTGGGGAAATTTTGCTGCAACATTTTGTGCGACTTTATAAATAACTGTTACTCTATTTAACAAGTTATATACATGATGACTATTCTTAATTTCATCATTTTTCATTCTATTCAAAGGTTTATATTTTCTCACTTTTCGTAAAATAATTATGTAAGAGTATTCTATCCTATGTCAAACACCGACAAATGCACTCATATGTCATTAAGTTACAACTTTATTACACTACGTTACTCCAGCATGTTTCAACCCTTTAAAGGCCATCTTCAGGGAAAATAATTGATACATTTTAGCAGGGTGGGTCGTCAAAATGAATCACCCGTCTTAAAATTCAACTAACAGGTTGCGCTTCCTGTGTTGCGTAGTAACCTAGCCTGGTGCTTCCTTACCTTCATCAGATTCGAAGTGCCACCACCAATATTGTCAGATATCACTTACATGTAAACATTATCAAAACTATCACAGTTTATATTCAGTAAAACAGGATTCTTTTCATTAGACTTGATAACCGAAGGGAGGTTCAAGCTCCAATACTTGCCTAGGCTCTCTCATACATGTTACACAAAGGTTTCAAACTCGGGAGTTCCAAATTAATATTTGTGACTTTCCTGAATTCCTTTACTCTAACGATGTGAAACTTCAGAATGTTTCGTTTTTAATATGTTTAATATCGATATAAATATTCCTGATGTTTTTATCGGTTTTTTTTATTTTTAAAGTTTCACCATGCATTCTGTACATTATTTAATTACACACACCAACACACGCACGCACATACATATATTATATAAGAAGTCTAAAATTTACATTAAAACATTTAAAACGCTCCTACATATTTCGATCACACGATCATCCTCAGGGAGCATACATTGTTCCTTGCTGTGGCAGCATGCTGCCACAACACCAAGTCAACACAACGAAGTAATTCACTGAATGTTTTAAATTATAACTTTAGCAGGGAAAAATATATGCTCCCTGAGGATGATCCTGTGATCGAAACACGTAGGAGCGTTTTAAATGTTTTAATTTAACTTTTGGATTTCTTAAATAATATATATATGTGAGTGCGTGCATGCGTTGGTGTGTGTAATTAAATAATTCCTCACGTTTCTCATATCTAAATATATTAGAGAGCGATAAACTAATAATGCAATATATTACGAAGGAAAAGATGCGTGAAGTGCTTACAATTGAAAGAGTTTTACAATGCCACTAATCTTAACCAATCAATCAACCTTACATATGGTACAGTTTATATAGGCAGTTCCAAGCGCTACTTAAACAGAAAATCTTTAGTGCACCCGCAGAACGTTCTACACTTTTATAACATAGTGCTACATTTACAGCACCATTCTCCTCGATTCAATTAAGCGTTATATATTTTTAATAGCATAATTGACGCCGCTCTTCTTTACATGATTAATTCCATGCTCCAGTTACTATCCCCCCCATGGTGCAACATCCCCCCAGTGGGCCAAGGGCCCTTCATTATCGAGGTTTTACGATCACACTCAGAGACACGCACAGTCGGTATGACTCCTCAGGATGAGTGATCAGCCCGACGCATAGACATCTGACAACACACAATACTCACAACAGACAGACAGATGGACAGATAGACAGACAGACAGGCAGGCAGACATGCCACCTGCTAGATTCAGACATAGTTCGAGCAAGTGAGCGGCTGCAGACCCACGCCTTAAACCGCGCGGCCACTGGGATCACTTCCTTTGTCTCAGATCTCAATATTCAATTTACAAGTGTTGTTTTAGAACATATACAGCCTGCTTAGGGAATGCTGTTTTTAGCTTATCTCAAATTCTCTCACAACGTTAGCATTTCAAATTTCGTCGCTGAATAATCCATTACGAAACCAAAATCTCCTTAGTTACGTAAGCTCATTGGCGAACCACTGACAAACAGAGCACACGTCATTGCCAGGTATAACTAATGATGCTTGATATAGCTTCAGGTCACATTCCCACGCATCCCATTAACTTAAAAGCAACGAATTTGTGAAGTAATCTCCTACAAACACTATTTTGTACTTCGCTTTTTTCGTTTGTATAATTCTTGAATTCTTTAAATATTCACCTAATGTCACACTATGTATTTTGCAGCTACCAACATTTTGTACGAATATTATCAACGGTATTTCGTAGTAGAATGAAGCCTGATATATTTTACTTCTATCAATAGTAAGTTGCAATTTGCTCTCAGTGAGCCTGAATTCAATCATTCGAAGAGAAGGTTTCCTGTAATGTGTTTAATGTTTTTTCCTGCTATGAAACACTGTTTTAACATTTTTCTGCTTTCTTGCACAAAGTGTAGGAAGTTAGCATACACATCTGAGAAACTGAGATTGTGACGTCTCTATACTTGTTTTTCTCAGTATTTTTCTCCGAATTTATTGAAAATTTTTTTATTCAGTATGACAGATCGTTAATGATTATGCATTAGATAGATAGATAGATGGATAGATGGATAGATAGATAGATAGATATACAGACAGACAGACAGATAGATAAATAGATAGATAGATAGATACTCTGTATTACTCAAAATGTTTTTATTAATTAAGTTAATATGTAAAGATTCCGCATTAAAATTGGCGGACTAACTTTTATGTTGGATCGTGTTGTTCCAATATAACCCCACTCTTTTCGTGACAAAGTCAATATTTGCACAGAGTTTCTCAACAATAAGTCACGATGAAATGTAGTTGTACATTCCTCTACAAACGTACTGCCAATAAAACATACAGCTGCTATTTGAAACACCCTGTCCCACTTCGTCTACCACATAATAAATAAACCTCATTATCTTTAATAATATATCCGAATAACATTTGTTCAATACTTTTATAATAAAATCCAACGAGATACCCTATTTCACAAATTTATTTTCGTAAAGAACTCTACATGTTTCGGACAGACTTACTGTCTATCATTAGGAGCCTTGATGCCTTATTCACAGCAATTGACATTTGTCACACTAGTTATGTTGACTGTCTGCTAGCGAGGTCGATGGATCCTGACTTCGCCAGCAGTCAGTCAGCACAACTAGTGTGACAAATGCCATTTGCTGTGTGTACAGTATTAAGACTCCTGATGATGGACAGTAAGTCTGTCCGAAACGTGTAGAGTTCTTTACCAAACCAAATTTGTGAAATAGGGTATCTCGTTGGCTTTTATTATAAGAATATATCACGATGCACGGTCCTCTGATTGTCAAATTTGTTCAGTAGTACGAATTATGAAGCTTTTCATTGCGCAATATCCTACTAGTAAAAATAAGGAATCTCCTTACAATGTAATTTTCTGCATCCTCTTCTTTCAGCCTCCTCTAAGGGCCAATTTCTTTAGAAAGTCTCTCTCCTCAGTACAGCTGTACTAGTCTCCTCTAAATTTCATCATGAACATCTTTTCAATTTTTGGCTATTTTACTTAGCTTTAAACGTACATTTGCCATACATAATTTTTAAAATAAAAATTCCTTTTTTCTTCCATATTCCCCTCAGTGTACAGAAGTCATTATTTTCCGTTTTTTTTCGATCCCAGATAGGCTACTAGCTAAACGTGACAAGATATCATTAAGACGTATAGAAATTTAGGGAGGAAATTATTTGGCAACAGTTTGTATGAGGGAGAAGAGAAAAGCATTCAGGTGTCTAGCACAGAAACCTACACGGAAGTGACCACTTACAAAGCCTCGATATAGATGGGGATATTACTAAAATATATCTCACAGAGGTGGGAAATGTTGACTGGTTTTATCTAAGCCAAAATAGTTATAGGTGAAAGGATTTTTGAAAGATGATAACGAAATTTTTATTCAATTAACTGCGAAAATTTGTCACTAAATTGTGAGTTTCTCCAGCACTTATCTCCAGCACACATCTCCACGGAATAAGTCAAAGTTTCGCTTGATATTCCTCTTTTTTTATTTGGCTTTTTGTAAACAGAGACTTGCAATAAATTGCAATGTAAACTTGACCTGCAAATCATTGAGACTTCATTGACATATTAACTTGAGTAGCATTACCGTTGAAGAATTTAATTAAGACAAATTCTGTTGCGTATACGAAGTTATTAGTTCTGCGCTCTACGCCTGTCAAACGTAGAGAAATTATTAATTGCTTTCACCGAACCCAGCCTGGTCAACTAGACTTAAGGTGACTGAGATATGATAGACATAATGTGCTAACACTAACGTGTTGCAAAATGCTCTTATTTTTTAATTATTGCTCCGAAATATTTCAGCCTCAGCTGTTGGCCATCTTCACTTAGATCGCAATTTTCTCTGCGGGCTAACTTAACGTGAAGCACAAGCTGCCCACTTCAAAAGACTTGGCGATTTCTCTGAATACGGCCAACAGCTGAGGCCGAAATATTTCGGAGCAATAATTAACAAATAAGAGCATTTTGCAACCAGTTTGTGTTAAACATTATGTTTGTAATGTAGTTGCAAGGAAGATGTAAGATATTACATCTGGGAAATTACACAGCTTCGAAAAAGCGGCGTATGGCATGTCGTTACTCACCTCTTACTTTCGTGGTGGGATATATCCGGACACGAGTCTTACGAAGACTTTTAACTTGGCATGAAAGCATAATTTTTTCGCATAGTTCGGAACGTCTTTACAGCACAGTTCTGAAACTCCTGCCTGCATAATATATCAAAACTACAGTGCGCAGTATTGTGTAAATTCTTTTTTAAATACAAACCGTCTTTACGCATATTGTGGAGTTATGTACTGCCAAATAAAGGGCCGATTGCTATTCGAAGTAAGTAATATTACTGCTCAATATGAAATGAATTTATAATGCAGAACAGTATGTCCTTCCTGTACAACACTGAGACATTTTACTGCTTCACATAAAGTGTCTTCGCTGTTCAGCAAGAAGTGTCATGCTATTCTACATGAAACCTGATTAATATTAACATTGCGCCAAGGTTGTAAGAAATACTGAGATTGACTACTGACCGTACTAGCCTTTACACTGTGGAATTTAAATAACATTTAAAGCGCAAAAATGGGTACTATTAGATGTCAATATAAAGCCGTTTTGTATGCAATATGGAAACATTTTCTAGGCAGTAAAAAACCTCTTTTCTGGACATGAAGGAGTCTATTTGCTGGAAGAGGTGCAGCCGTTTAAAAACATTATTACAGCACTTTCACATATATTCTGTTGATTTATCTTTTGGGTTATACAAAGTCTTTTGTGTTGCGTGATGTAAGGATTCTTCTGCAGATTCAAGATAAAACAAACATTGTATTTATTACTAGAAAGTACTACTACTACAGTTGCATAAAATACGATGTATTTCTTACCGTCTGTTTAGAAGACAAATTCATCGCACTAAAATTTAAGTACCTTTGGATGGAATCCCAAATTCCATCAGTGATCTAGGAAGTAAATATTTTTGTCATTTGCATCTTTTTCTCCAAATTACTTCTTGATATACCAAATATATTTTATAATGGTTTCACCCCAACTGTTTTCAAGTCTTCTACCAAATTAGTTTTGCAATTTCATTCAATATTCTGTAAATTATAAATTTAAATGCACCTTTCTGAAGGTAGAGTTTTGGGTAACAAACACATGCAATTACATTCATGTTTATGTACTCATATACATATATATTGTACAATTGTTTCACGCGCCACTGATTACAAACCACGGCCCTGTTCGTATAATTTTTATCTTCCCATAGAGGGAAAGGTAAAATCAATAGCGTTTCGAGAAATATTATTCCCTTGGTACTTCATTAAATTTAATTTTGGTTGAGGGAGACATTAATTGATAAATACTCGCACCTCTCTTTTACTCCTTCCTAATCATTTTAAAATCCCTCCCCCCTCCCCCCGCTTCAATCCATATCGACAATATATTAAGTATCATATTTATTTCTGTCTTGTTTCGTATAAATCATCCCTTCAGTTCGTTCACAAGACTCACCAAGACTACGCTTATTTACGCAAAGAAGAAATGTCATGCTTTAGAATTCGAAGTTTGTATTTGACTTCATAGAGTTGAACATGCAGAACGGTATATAACACTAAAGAACCCTTCTGAAACTTCAGTTCGTTTTTGTTTCTTTTACTTCTCAAAACTTCTTTTCTTTGTACTTCTCAGGTAATGTTATAAGCAAACTGAAGTGTAGTTTGCCAGTCGCAAAGTTTGTGAAAGTGACACGACCCCGCTCTATTGTAAGGATATTCAACTGGCTGAAATTTAGACATTTACACAAGGATTTTTCGACGAAGTTAGTTTCTGTAACTTGAGCAAGCATTTTTTCCTCCTCTATAGAAGATAAGTGTATTATGAACACAAATGTAACCGTCGCGTGGCTGATATTAATGCTCTTTAAATAACAGTGTTTTTTTTTCAATTTTAACCTATTATTGCCTACTACTTAACCTTCACAATTAGGGGTATTAACCGTGTACTGGTTAATATTTATATTTAACGACCAACGAAAAACAGTCTGTGACGTGGGTCAGTTTCTCTCAAAATAGTTATGCCACGTGCTTATACAGAGATTATTATTGACAAGGACCTGCCTACTGCAGAGGGGGGCCGTCACCGGCTGTAATGCAGCAATTGATGTCCGCCCTAAGGTACACAGTCACGCGTTAACGCAGGGCTGAATACTACAAAGCCGGTAGCGTCATTGTTCGCTATGCAGTTGTGTAGCTGTGTGCGGGTTGCGTTGAGAGAGACCCACTGGACAGATATGTAGTTTAAAAAGTAGTTGGGAATTAAATCATGACTTTAAAATGTCCATCAAGCCAGGTTTGTGTTCTGTGTGCGTACGTGAGACAGTTGAGCAGACACCATTGATAACCCAGCTGGGTCGAGACGCTTCCGTCTAACGGCAGCAGAAAAGATAATTAAATTTAACTTGAGTATTCCTTTCTTCTGAGGTGAAAACTTCGTCATTAGGCTAGTGATTCGCACCCAGGGGTGCAGGGTCACATCCCACCGAAATCCTCGATTACAGTGATGCAAAATACTTCAAAATTCCCCATTTTAAAATGATTATTTGTAAATCATTACACTAGGACTGCACTATCTATATGATTACGAGACGAACAAGTCCTAATATGCTATATTTTAAAAAAACACAGTAAATGCATGAAGTAAATACTTCAGATTGCTAGTTCGTGGTACATAATTGTAGTTTTGTACAAATGCAGCGTGAATAAAAAGATGGACTCAATTTCGTACGTCTATATTTCCTGAACTATACACGGGATGTGAATGAACTACATAACATTTGAAATAGGAGTCCTAAACTTTCAAGTACCTTCGCTAGAGAGCTCGCCTAGCGTACAGCCGTGCAGCAGCGTCAGTTGAGAGCAAAATGGCTACTATGCAGCACAAGATATTTTGCGTTCGTGAGTTCATTAAAACTGAGTCGGCGACTGTTGTGCAGCGTGCCTTTCTTCTTAGTTTCAACATTCAACCTCCAACGAGGAAGAGCATTTGTCGTTGGAATCACCAATTTGAGCAAATAGGCTGTCTGTGTAAAGGCAAAAGCTCCGGCCGACCACGTGTATC
>Ga0136643_10004816_pt1 | contig 18802 bp, 14 predicted proteins | sample TergutLab28metaG_FD_96883 | JGI IMG/M metagenome (GOLD analysis project Ga0136643, IMG submission 96883) | Labiotermes labralis P1 segment gut microbial communities from Petit-Saut dam, French Guiana - Lab288 P1 (version 3) (version 3) | ecosystem: Host-associated > Arthropoda: Insects >...
CACTGCATTCCACTCTCAAGGTCATCAACGCTGTCGCGCGACGCATCTGCTGTGCAGGTTGCAGTATTTGGAACCGCAAGAAGCCCCACTTTTCTCAGGCCATTATCTCCGTAACCGTTCAACTTTGGATATAGGTGTTTTGGGTTATATCGGTATACCTTAACATAAGGAACACTCTTCTGAAGTCTGGCACATTCCTCCTGGGACACCCTGTATATAGAGAGCGAGAGAGTTACGTATGGGTTTCGGTGATGTTACATATATGTATTCTCTCCACTGTTAAGCGTCTTACTTCGTCTTACTGAGACCGGTCTTCTGTATCCCGCATCTCACGTATGCTGACAGCACTATTCTGCAGTAGATACAAACCCTACACTAAATACTACCCTAACGCCTTAAGCACTGGTTATCTTTAGCAACACAGGAAGTTTCCGCGGAGCGACATGCTTCTGGCGTGTTTGCGTAACTTGCACGTGTCGCGTGATGCTAGCCACTGACCTCAGTCTAGCACCGAAGTGCGTTATGGAGAGCAAAAATCCGAACACGCCACAATGCTATGTTGCATGTACATGGCCTGTCTCGTTCTTCAGAGAGCAGTCTGAAATTGAAGGGTCTGGATTATAGGTCATACGTAATCATTTACAGTACCTGTCATTTCGCTTCAGGAATAATGTGTACATTAGAACCGTACTGGAGATTCCAATATACTGTACCTGAACTCAAATCATTAAGGCGAGCTTTCATTTTAGTATTTAATTTACGATAATTTAATAAGCAAAACCGTGCATTTTAACTTCAGACTCTTATTCATAAAAATACTTCCGCCCGGTAGCGAAGTGGGGACCTTGCGCGTGTGAGGCGCACGTCATAACCGTTACACTACGGTAACACAAAACATACCGTATTAAGAGTTTGTTACAAACATTGCGTTTCTTAGTCACCTATTTCTGTGAACAGCATTCATCAACTGACCATTTCAGTGGCGATGCAGTTTTCTGTATAGTGTGTGTATATATATACACACACATACATACATACATACATATACATATTCAGAGGGCTAAGCATTAACATTTCAATGTGTTCTGCTAATTACTTATGATTACATAAAAACAGTAAAACAATGACATAAATCATAATTGGGGACCTATTTCCTTACTTACTCAGTGCACCAGAGTCCTTAATGAGAAGCTAACCGGTTTTCAGCTAGTCAAGAAATTCCCCGCATTTTATGTAACCCGAAGGTTTATTACCGCATTCACAAGTGCCCGCTATCTGTCCCTTACTGAGCCAGCTCGATCCAGTCCATAACACCACATCCCACTTCCTAAAGATCAATCTTAATATTATCCTCCCATCTACGCCTGCGTCTCCCAAGTGGTCTCTTTCCCTGAGGTTTCCCCGCCAAAACCCTGTATATGCCTCTCCTTTCTCCCCCATATGCGCTACATGCCCCGCCCATCTCATTCTTCTCGATTTTATCGCCCGAACAATACTGAGTGAGTACAGATCATTAAGCTCCTCATTGTGTAGTTTTCTCCATTCCCTTGTTACCTCGTCCTTCTTGGGCACAAATATTCTCCTCAACACCCTCAGCCTACATTCCTCCCTCAAAAGTCAGCGACTAAGTTTCACACCCATACACAACAGCAAAATTATAGTTCGGTATATCTTAATCTATAAATTTTTGGATAGCAGACTGGAAGAAGATTTTGTACCGAATGATAGCAAGCATTCCCTGACTTCAATTTGCTCGTAATTTCTTCCTGAATAGAATTTTGATTTGTTAAGGTTTTGCATAGTATGAATGTTTCATAACAAGATACGTTTTTACGGTGCAGAGTTATCACCTCGCCGAACCCCAAAGCTGGAGGACCACCCCTTGTTGGCTATCCGCGACTGTTTATTCAATATATTCGCAGCTCTCCTCCATACTGGAGCCCATTCCTCCATCTGCAACCTGAGGGCACACCATGCTGTGGTGACAGGGATCCACTTATCAGGGTATTTGGGACTCAAAATACCTAAACCCTGCAGTCCAATTAAGTCTGCTTCCAGAAAGCATTGTTTCATTTTTACATGGGGATAGACAGGCAGTCAGCTTCCACAAGATACAATGTTATCTCAAGACATGACTGTTGTCACAAAAGGACCATGTTAATGGCAATGTATCATATTCTCCCTGAATATCTGTAAAGATGAAAAACTAGTGGCTCCTACATACTCCGGCAGTATTATCTAGCCATCATCATGGAGGTGGCACCAAAATTTCTTTAAAACACAAAGCAATAAAATAGGTCACAATACGCATACATATGTAGTGGTATCAGTAATGCAGAATTCTCCTGGTTTTAGTTAAAACGTTACACACACACATATATATATATTTATTTATTTGTTTATTTCTACACATATTGTGACCTATTTTATTGCTGTATGTTTTAAAGAAATTTTGGTGTTGGCGTGGTGAAGATGGCGAGATAATAACGCAAAAATATGTAGGAGATATGTAAAAGACAGTATACATAACATCATTTTTTTTTATTATTTTTCTAATGGCAGATACATTATTTATCATTGACCTCAGCGACCAATAAAAATAAAATATTAATATTACACTATAAATACTGTAAGTACTATAAACAGCATCCAAGGTAAATATAAAGTACTAATAGTAAGGAGTAGTCACAAAAATAGTAGTATAAAAGTAGCAAAGTCAGTTTTCCATCAATTTTGTCCTGGCCTCCCAGTATCGCTCAAATTCTGTCCTATTAAATAGTGTGGTATGTTTTCCTAAATGGTTTCTGTCCATGGGATCACGGAGGCTGCATAGTATGCAGTAGGCGTCGGGGCGGATTCCAATGCGGTGAAGATGTGTACCCAGACAAACATGCCCAACACACAATCGAAATTCTGCAACTGCCCTTCTTCTTGGCCAGTCTGGTATTTTGGTTATTTCTTGTTTCCATGGTTTTTGGGATAACTTTGTCTCTAGTTCATGTCCGTATACACATTGAAACACCTGTTTTAAATGTAGTTTGATAGAATGGTAAGATGTTTCTCTAATATGTGTTTGTGTAATTTTGGCACCCTTTTTGGCCAGTGCATCAGCAAGTTCATTCCCTGCGATTTGGCAGTTCCTGGTATCCACTGCAGTGCAATTTGTTTATGTTTTGCCCTAAGTTGTCATATTAGGGCCTGGTAGTCTCTGGCTTCTGTTGATATCACAGTTTCTCTTCATCCCACAGATAGCACTGCACCCTTTGAGTCAGAAAAGATAACAGCTCTTTCAAAATTGTTCTGGTGTAGGTTCAGCAGACGTAGTGCCATTAGTACAGCTTCAATTTCTCCATCAAAAGCAGTGGAGTGCTGTCCCAATGGCATACAGCAGGAGAAAAGTTCACAGTAAATGCCAGCACCAACATTTATGCATCCATCCATTTGAGAGCCATTTGTGAAAATGTGCAACCACTTGTCTGGAGGGTACCTCCAAGTGGTGCACCCCTGGCAACGTTCTTTAAAGCTAATTGATCTAGGCTATAACCCTGGCCAAGCAACCTAACTAATAATTAGTATACATAAATTATAGAATAGTGCATTTGTTGCTGTTACAAGAGGTTTCACTACAACACAATTCACGGAATTAACAATGTAAAATCTGTAAAGATATTACGAAACTGCAGTTTAAGGGATATGAAATGACATTCTGAATGTTTTAATACGAAATTAAATGTTTATCAGTTTCGTCATTGAATGCTATCCTATATTTCTTGAACAAGTAGTCTACTGCAAAAGGGAATATGATAAATGCTGTTTTCTGGCATGATGACTTATAGTCTAATAGAAACTTCCTGACATTTTGGAGGAAAGTCCAGCAGGTTCCTCAGAAATAGTGGTAAATTTGTACTATACTACAAACTGACATATCCCAGAAGAGTATTTTTCATTCACAGCTCTAAGAACCCTATCTACAAGCTGAAGAACACTCCTCTCTGCCTCCTTCACATACTCTGACCATCCAAATATTTTCTAGTAGAATTCAGTCCAATTATAAATGTATCGGTGACAGAGAGTTCCTAACTTTGTGTCAGCAACATGGCTGATTTGATAATTGTACAAGGAAAATACAGTATTTGTTCACTGAATAACTTCATTAACTCCTTGCCAGCATGAAAAAATACACAGATTATGAAATGTATGGACTGTGTAAAAGTTCTGACATGTTTGCAGTTATTTACTACAGATCCTAACTTCGGATTTTTCAAGTAAAACACTTGTCAATTCAAGCAGAAAATGTATGTTATAGTACAGCAACTATGATATTTTAGGCAGGCACAGTGTTGGATTACTGAAATACTGGGATTAGGAGTTCAACTGTCAGTTTGGGCATTCACACAAACAAACATTTTTATGAGTTAACTTGTGTATTCCTCTGTAAGCAAGGGCCTTCTAATATGATAATCCCCATTCCAAGAAGTCACACCAAATATCAAAACCATTCACAGCTTCAAAAATAATTATGAATTTCTAATACACCACATGGCTTTAGTGTTGACAGATTAAGACAATCAAAACCTGATCAGAAAGAACCAACACAGTCCGTCTGTGTACCAATAGATGGCTACAAAATGGCCATGGACTGGTTTCTCTCTGCTCAGTTCAGCTCTTAGTGGTGATATCTTTTTCACTTAGAATTCTAATCACATACATGCAAATGTGTTTCCTCTTTGACACATCTTCTGCAGGTGAGACCATTTACCACACCCAGTCTGAAAATGAATCCCTTCAAGTGACCATGTCCTGTGAATAGTTGTGTCACATGTCACAAGTTGTTCCCAAAGTTTTAAACTTTGTTACAATTTCAAAGGATATATTACCTGTCTTTAAGCCGTGGCTTTTTCCTGCACACTTTGTTTTGCTTTTTTATGTGTACTTTAACCAAACAAATTAACATTATCAGCATAAACCAGATGACCTGTACCATACAATTTCAACCCCTTCTGGTTTGCCTGAACCCTCCTTCGGACATATTATAAAGCTCTGTTAAAGTGCGATGGCAATAAAGCAGACCATTTATTTCAGACCATTCAGAATAGACATGTCAGACAATGTGTGCTTACCCTTAATTTACTAAAGGTTTCATTTAAGCACATTTTTGTTAACCTAATTAGTTTCATAGGGTATCAAACGTAATGAGAATATTATACCAGACCACCCTCGTAACTGAATCTTTAGTAGGCATTCTTGAAGTTAATACAGCTGATGCACTGCCACATTGTGTTCCCATTTTTCCTCAAGTATTTGATGAATGCAGCATATATGATCAGATGTTGACCTGTTACTTCAAAACCCATGATGATGATCCCCAGTAATATCTTCTGCATGTGGAGTTAACCTTGACAGAAGGATGTTGGATAAAGTTTTGTAGATAGCTGATAACAATGATATGCCTCAATAATTACTACTATCTATTTCATCACACTTCTTGTATACAGATACAAAGATAGAACCCTTCCATTGTTCGGGCAGTTCTTCCAAATGACAAACAGAATAAATATGTTTTTGGATCTCAGAATGCATTTCCCTCCCACCTACTGTAGTCAGATCTGCTGGAATTTTATAAATACCTAGGGATTTACGTGTATATCTTTACAGGTTTTTAATAACCATCTCAACCTCAAAAGCACTAGTGGCTCAGCAGTATGTACGTCAGTATGCCAAAAATCATTAATCCCACGTACTTTTGTTACTTACTCAAAATACTGTCAGAGTTTGCAAGCATATCAGCCTTCTCATAATTTATTAAGTTAGGTCGAGGCTAGTAAAAAAGCAATCCCATTACAGACCTGGACAGACCGTGTGTGTTCCAGGAGGATGTGGCTCCCAGATTTCAAGACAATGGGCACATGAAGGCAGAAAGGTTGTCAGCCCTATGAACTGGCTACCTTTACTCCCAGGAAATATTCCTGGTACTCATTTCTGTTAGAGGCTGAGACAAACCCAGGGCCACAGTGCAACCAGAAGGATTATATCAAGGAAAAATTCCTATGACACCGTCGGAGATCAAACCCGTGACCTTCTGGCTTGTAGTGCAGTGCCTCAACCAACTGCGCCACCACGTGCCCCCTCGAGGCTAGTAATCCTTCATAAATTAACTGATGACCCTGCAAAAGTCTGTAACATTCTCATTCTTACCATTTATTGCAAGTTAATTTATGTTACTTTTCAAACACTCTATTTGTTCCTGAAATGTCTACTAATTTCATATTTTAAAAGTTACCAAATTATCGGCATTAATTTGGCTTGGATCCTGCAACAACTGCACATTCATCTGCTTTTTTTTCTTCTGAAAGTTTTGAACACTCATCAAACCATAGTTTATGCAGCTTCTGTTCATATTGAACTAGAATTTTTTTGCTAAGATTTTCACTTAATTTTTTTTTAAGACTTCTGCTTACCCCTGCTACCATTTAGTTCTCCAAAGCTGCAAACCTGTTTCAAATTTTAAGCTAATAAAGTTAAGGTACGGTAAAGTTCACCTTAGAACAGACCATGAAGGCCCAGAGGGGGAGTAGAGGTATAGCTCTACTCTTTCTTTAACCTCGGCACTAGATGGGGGGTGGGTGGTCAATGCCACGCCCCGGCCGCTTTACTCCCGGGAAAGAGACCCAGTACCCATTTAAGCTAATACTGTTCCACTTCATTTAACTACTTCAGATTGAATCTCTCCATATCAAACTTACGTGCTATTTGTTTCTTTACTGATAGTTTCTCCCATACTTTTGCAGCCACCAGGCAAGTGATCAGATCACTGTCAGCTCTCCTGAAAGATACTTGAATGCCATCACCTTATCATACGTGATAAATCCGATTGCGACCTTCCCATCACGGGAGATCCAAGTGTATTTACAAATGTTTTGGTACAGAAACATAGTGCTCTTAACAACCAGATTTTCTGACATGGTGAAATGCACTACTCTAACACCACTACAGATTTTCTGATGTGAAGAGCAATAGTCTAACACCACTACCATTACTATTTTCACATAAGCTCTCATCCCCAATTGTCTTAAAATATCTTCTCTCCCAGTTTTGCATTAAAAATCTAACAGAATTTTCATGGGGTGCTGATGAAAGTGATCAAATACTTACTCTAATTCCTCACAGAAACTGTACTTTTGAATCATCACATTTGTCCTCAGTATGAAGGTGTACACTGAGATCATCATCATCATACAAGTGACCTCTCAGCACTATACATGACACACTACCACAAACAAACCCTGCTATCTTAACTGTTGATATGAATACTAAATATCTTACCATTGCAATCTCAATCTGTACTGTCGCTTATGCTTTTTGTGGTAACAATAAAAATAAATTTAAGATAAATTTTCAGTTTCATAGCACAATACTAGGAATAACTCTAACCTCTTTCAACCTACATCACAATTAACTACTTACCAAAAAAGACCTGACTACCTTGGCATCAGGGTGTTCAATGGACTCCCCCTTGTATTAGGAATGAGTCTCATTATATCTATGTTTAAATCATCCTTGAAAGGTTTTCTGCATCAGCATTCATTTTATACATTACACAAATTTTCTAACTACAATGAAAGTTTAGCTAATAGTTGGTAGACACATTGCTTTTATATTTAATTCAATATAATTAATTTTATACTTAATTTTTATTTATATCATGACAGTGTATGTGTATGTCTTAATATACAAGATTAATTTCATGCATAACTTTAATGCACTGCATTAAAATTTATTTAGTTCATGGAACAATTAAGATTATTATGGATCTTTCTTCAAATTTTAGTTAAGGCACACATTATTTTATTAAATAAATAGTATAGGTTTCTGATCTTTATAAGTTTTGTAATGCTGACATTGTTTTGTTAGTTTATTGAATTTGTTATGTTATGAAGCAATTTATGAGGGTCTTACGAGATTTCATTTTTGTGTGTACAATGCCAGTTCGTCTTGATTATAGAACCATTATATGTTTGTAACAAATGTTGACAAATTTTACATCCAATGGTTTGTTACCTGTTTTGAATCTCTTATTGTATACATATGAATAAATAAATGAATCGCTTTTGTGCAAAAAAAATCATGTCCCTAGTGCATCATTGTCACTTCCCCTTCCATAAAAAACTAGGAGGTAACGTAACGTTGAGGCACGTTCGCGTTATCAATGTTGTCGTGGAAGAGCACAAAGTATAACATATTCTGAATTTGTCCGTAGTCTCAGTTATCGGGCATGCAAAGCACATGCACCATATTAGGTCATCCGTGACGTGACCAGGTGTACCATACTTTTCCACAGTATCTCACAAATGCCATGACTTTTGGGAAAAAATAATGAAGAAAAAATGTGTGTTTTGCCTTTCTCTACAACTTTTGTCTAAAACATTCTTCACTCTATAAAGAACTGAGTGTAATACTATACATATATACAGTTCTTCATTTAAAGTACCTGTTATTCTTGTCAGATTTAATGAAACTTGAATCGTCCCAAGAGATTTCCAAAAATACTCAAATTTCAAGAAACTCCATCCAATGGGAGCCAAGTTGTTTCAAACGGGCTGGCTGATGGAGGGATAGACGGATGGACATAATGGAACTAACAGTCACTCTTCAAAATTTTGCGAACGTGCCTAAAGTAGGTAGTGTCACCACCACCTAAACTCACAACTTTCCAATTACAAAACTGCCAACAAACTCTAGGCTACTGAGAAGTGTAGTATGTAATCGACAGAAGACAGTGGTCTGGAATAGAAAAAACTTCTCTGTTGATACTGTCTGCAATTTTTGAGTTTGGGGTACTACTTGATCATTTGGCTGTCTCAAAAAGTCCTTATTCCCATAAAGTCTGAAACGAATCGAGGAAGACTAGATTCTGTACACCCCCATTTAGCAGAATCAATCTGCAACAGTATGTGACATATACGAAGACTATGGAAAATAAATAGTACAAAATCACAAATTAGTAAAATTATAAATGTAAAAAGTATTATGACATACACTTTTCTTCTTACTTCCTTCCCATGAGAGACAGCAGAAGGGACATTGCACTCATTGGCTGTATATGCTTAAAGATCCAATCCTGTCCCCAGAGGGATCAGCCAGGACATCACATGTGGTCACCAATGTGTTAAAAACACATGTGGACTGGAAGGAAAACATCTAAAGCAAACAAAATGTTTATAACAATACAGCTGCCACAGATAAGTAGTGGTGACAATGAAGCTTACTGCTGCATTTGAAATCAGTTCATACTGAGGAAAAATAAACAACAAAACAACTTGTTTATCAGATATAATTTTGAACAAGTACAACAAAAGCAATAATTTGATTACATGTTGAATTTTAAAAAAACTACCTTTTCCTACAAACACAGTACTCTGAAAACATGGCCAATCTTCAGATTTTATTCAAACTATAAGAAAAGGCAGAATGTGTCAGTTTTGTAAATCGAGTTTTGTGCCCCCATCTCAGTTACAATTCATCTGAACATTATGTATCACTAGTAATTAAAATGCAGAACTGCTACAATGTTAAGGTACATTCTGTGATGGTATAACAAACCACTTTCTACTGTCATTCTGTAACTTACAATTCTCGCATATGAACAATCACTGACATCCATTAATACAAAGCCACATGAAAAGCACATTCCTGTACCAATTTTTCACCATAACAGCAACAAGTACTTTCACATCATCATAACGCTATTCTTTTTGGACTGAGGAAAAGCAGAAACAAATATTCTAATTAGACTATGTTGTGTATGCACACCTGTTACATTTACAACAGCCTCATGTGAAATATAGGAATCACAGCGGAGTCTTTACTTGCACATTGCCTATTACTGATCTATAAGCACAGACACTTTTTGGCATGTTTTTGGTATTGGACATTATCATCTGAAAATAAACCAACAACAAATACCAAATTTAGTTCTACTAGATAAAAATACAGCCACTGCCAAAAAATGTATGTACGCAACTAAGAAATACAAGACATATGCAGCCAGAAAAAAAAAATTGCTAAATAATAGTGGCAATTTTGCATACAATATACACTTGTCACACATTCTCCTAAATAAATCCAACTTATCACCCAATTCACCGTTAAAATGTGAAACCTACAACAAGTCAACAGAACATCTTTTAACAGGACCTCAACTATAATATGCAAAATTTCCAGATCCATGCCCCCTACTTTTCCAAAGCCCATTTTGGTGTCTGCATGATACAGCTCAATTTACTTATAAATTCAGTGCAAAAGAGTGAACATTGGAAAATGGTAGTTTCAACACATTTAAACAAAACATTGTACAGGATCATTACCAATGAAGAAACGCCCTATTTCTATATGTTTAGCACATTTATTTCACTTCATTCAAGAGACACACAGATGGCTACAATTATAATTATGGAATGACAGATTTTGAATTCCTACTCTGTACACCTCCATACAACACAGATTCATGAAAGAAAGCCCGCTATAGTCGTGTCCACTGGCAAAGATGAAGTACTTAAGACAAACACTATACATGAAAAGCATTGAGGGTATGGAACCACCCCCCCTCCCCCCCCTTGAGAGATTTAGTTTTACGAATCAAAAAATTTCACTATCACAAGAAGAAGCTTTGTGTATATTAAATATTTATATATATATATTTATATGTATACTATGTATATTTTTACATATGTGAAATACTTAGAAGTATCAAATTTTTTCTTATTAAATAACTTCAGTGATCATACAATTTAGATGATGTTCTTCAAATTGACATACATTATGGGGCTATTCCAGAAGAAAGCAAGCCTCCCCCACCAGCATGATTTACTCCAGACACAACTACAGACACACGCAGGAATAATGATGATGCTAGATCTAAAATTTGGTGCTCACTGCTACAAGTTAACACTCCAGACCAAGCCTGCTGGAAATCAGCCATCCTTTCAGTTCATGTCAAGTGGTAATCCAGATACATTGTGAACTGAGTTCTATTCACAAAAATCTTCAAACAGGTTAGTTAAGTATCTGGAAAACCATGCCCCCTCTCACCTCTCATATGACACTTGAGTACGGGAAACTTGCATGCTGTGTAAATCTGTAACAAAGTTTACATAAAATGAGAAATGAGCAAAGAAGCATGAAAGTAATAGAAAAATACAATACACACTTGCCAGTAAAAAAGAATAAGTTAATATTTATTCAGGAAAATATCCAGTTAAGTCAACTGTTCATAATAATATCATCCATACACATTAAACCTTTGATGCCTAATGTCAAGTACAGTGGTCATACCGCACCGCTAACCTCTTAAAGTTGCATTTTATATATTTATTCAACAAATATAGGTACTGAATATTTTAAACATGGTATATACTCTCCGTTTTTTTCCTCTTCAAAATGCAGTTTCTTTCATAATTCTAATGTATTTGGTTCGTGTATTATTCACATTTTATATACAGGGTCTGCTAAAATTAAAAAATAATTCTGGCGCCAAAAGGTTAATAATTTCAACCATAGACTCTGAATGAAGAGAATTATTCTTGAGTAACTTTTATCACCTTTTGAGTACTGAATCAATACTGTACAGAACATCCATGGCTATGCCCACATAAAATACTAGCACAAGTGCCTGTTCTTTGCCCAGAATGTGGCTGCTATCTTTGACAGTAGAGCACTATATTCCGTAGCTAAACAGAACTTGAAAAATGTGTGTGCTTCATTCTTCCCTACAACTTTTGTTTACAAGAAGCTCACCACTCACCTCAATCTAGCGCTGAGGTTAAAAATGAGTGCAACTATACATCTACTCCACATATATGCCTTCATGGCATGATAAGAGACTTTGCTGTCAGATGTGTACTGATGTGTCTATGTTGAATGTCTACTTAAATAATGTCTCTGTTGAATGATCACAGTTTGGTTATAATTTTCAATACTGATTGTTTTTCTGGCAAGGAGTTGTTGGGTTAAATATGCTCCTCACCAAACAATTGCCCTTTCTTCTTTTATTGCAATACAATCTCTGATATGTATTGCTGACAAATTAAAATTTAAGTACCCTCCACCTACAAAACTACATTAAAACAGAACAACATGGCCTCACCACTTCGCTCCTCCAGAAACTTCTGACTCCTCTCAAAAAAACCCCTTAGTCAGAACAAACAATTTTAATTTTATGATAACTGAACCTCCACTATAATGGTTTACTGTTAACACATAATAAATCACACACACTTTAGCACTGTCATGTTTGTGTGTCTACCACAGGTCTCTAAAATTAATTTCCATTATGTCATCCCCTCAGTTACTCTCTCTGGTCTCAAACTTGCCTGCCTGTACCTCAGACAAAATTTATCAAGCCATTAAGTTTCAAACTTCCTACTCTCTGAATGGAACTCTGAACTCAACACACAGGTGAGATTTCACCATACTCCTACTATATATGACAGTGCTGCAGCCACACATCACACGAGTCCTCCTTGATTCTTTAACCTGCGGCTACAATATTGCTGAGGGGGAATGAACAACAGAGTTCAATGTGCCACAGTACACATTGCAAGATCACGTAAAGAAGATTTTGTTTTAAACCCAAATTACTGAACATCACAAATGAACTGCTGGATGCTGACATAACTGAATCCTGAGATGCATGCTTTGTATTGCTGGACCCATTCACAACAGCCACATCCCATTCAAAGTTCACTTCCACAATGGGTGTGAAATTTACCACAGTATCCAGACACAACTGTGTTTTTTTGTCAAGAAGAATCTGCATTTCACAGTGGAGCTCAACATAACCAAATCCATGTGATACTATGATCTGGTAAAACAGCAACTGATCAGACACCTATTCCTTCAACAGACCTGTTAACATGGTATCTCACACAAAACTATTTGAACTGTTGTTAATACCACACCTCCAAGAAGGAGAAGCCATGAAGATGCAAGCCTTCAGCACAATGGCACACCTCCACATTCTGCCCTCACTGTGTGATATATTTTAAATGGCATTTTTCATGGGGAGTGGCCATGCTTAACAAACATCTGATGCATCATTATCTTGGCCAAAACAAAATCCTGATCTTTCAACACTACATAATTCTCTGTAGAGAATTATCAACAGACAAGTGGCTGCACACTGTTATCACAACAATGGGAAGTTGCACACAGCTATGGTACATGAAGATGTGGCACATCACGCTGTGTTAGGAACACAGAAGTGCACACACAGATCCACCTGATGTACAGCGACTATCACCACATTCCATTAAGTAGGGATACAGTAACTCATCATCAACCCTGCACATCCCAGAAATTGTCACAGGCCTGCCATTATAATGAACCCGCAATACATGACTTGGGTTCTTGGTTTTCTGTTGCAGGTAGTTGATGCCACTAGGCTGCTCTCCACCACCCTGAAAGATATTTGCACAAGTCTACCAAGCCCAGCCCATACTATTTTTGGACGTGGCTCTTAAAAACAATGACTTCGTATTTACCTTTTTTTTTCCTAAGTCTTTCAAGAGCTTTGACATGAATAATAATTTTGCAAACAGGATATACTGAGATATGAATCCATGACAATTTTACAGGGACATTAATCTTTACAGGCACTAATTCGTGGCCTCTGATATAAGAACGAAGTGTCTGGACCCAACTCCATCTGAAACTACATTATACAAGCATATCTGGCAGACCAAACCATTGTGTTACACAGTCAGCATTTCTCTTACCAAACATCCAATATTCTTCCTGAACCACTAACTCATCACATTTACAGAATGAAAATTTGCAGCAGCTTAAAAATTAAACACCTTTAAGAAGTTTTGTACAAACCACCCTGACAAGTCAAAGCACTCAGAAAGTGGTTTTTGCTACCTTCATTACTTCCATACAATCAGAAATTAGAATGCTAAACACACTGAAACAAACATTTTGTTGCTCCAAGTAACTTTAAGGTATCAGTATCGAACCAAAACACAAAAGTTACATTTTTATTCCATTATTTAACAGAGTGCAAGACAACTCTTAAGACGAACCCCCAAAACAACAGGTCTCCCAAGGAAAATGCATCTATACAAACCAAAGACAGCCCCCCAAAATAAAATGTGCTACAAAAAAAATTGTACTCTAATTTCATACACTTAATACACAAAGAATGGCAGATTCTACTGATTGGTAACAATCAGTGTCAATGTCTTCACCTTAAGAGTCAGTGCATTCATCACCCTCACACAGACTCCTAACATCCCCACCCTCTTAACTGTCATTCCACAACATTTCATCATCAGTCCCATCTACTGCATTGGATATACAGACAGCACTTTTTAAAACCCTTCACATTTACATCTAGTGAGATGCTCTGCCATGCTGTTCTGATTCACACTGATTGAATACTGCATTTGTATTTCGTGGTTTACAAACTTACTTGAAGGCATGAAGACACACAGTTTTCTCCACAAGTGATTTTAGTAGTGTTGAGAATTTAATTACATGTGTTCTGGGTTTTTGTGTCATGTCTGTAGTCTAATCAGTCTGAGCTCACGGCACTTTTTTTGGTTTTTAATTTGTGGATTGTTCCATGTTTTATTTTTGAGTCTTGTAGTTACTTTTTAAATTTTCAATACCAATTTTCCTGTTACTACCCTTGGACTATATCCGTTTTCAAGTACACAGCTTAACAAGTTACTGTTTCTATGATGCCCAGTGACTAAGAATAACTCGATCTAAGGGGTCCACCACATTAGGTACTTCTTTGCCTGAACACTCAAAGAGCCAGCTTCCATAACGTCGTGCTTCTTTAAAAAATGAGACAATGAACAAAGTCTCAAAAAAGAACATAGTTTCAACATCAGTTGTGCTCTGTTCTCTCTTGGGATTTCTTGGCCCCTGAAAATGGGGCTGATAGGTTATGCCAAGATGTTGTTAAGGAATTACCACTCTACGCAATGTAAGACCTCAGAAGTGTGCAAATCTCATGTTTTGGCAATGCAGGCCTTGGTGTGGCTCCACGAAGTCTGGTTCAGAGCAATCCAGTTTGGCGGTGTCCAGTTCAGTGTTTCTTACGTGAATTTAAGTTGACCCCACATACTTAACCAAACTTAAAGAAAAAAACCTCACTTTGCATTCAAGTAAATACAGTGTATTAGACACAATTGACTGACTGACTGGTCATTGTACCACAAAAAATAGCAATGCACTAACCAAAAGCACAAACACAAAAAGTAACATCTGTATATATTTAAACTATGAAACAATATCATCATTGGCAGAAAAATGGAGCAGTTAAACAATGCTGCCACACACCATGTTATGTATGAGGTTACTATCTTCCCTGACTACCATTCACAATAGCATCCAACACATTACAAATGGTATCACTCACATTAGTACTAGTTTCAGCAGCATCCAGACTTGGTTGTCTCTATTGGTCGACCCTGGTCTATCTTCACTTTATTCGTAGTCTCTGCTGCAGATGAAGGAGGTCCCACTCTGTTCTTGATTTCTGCAGCCATTGTCATGAATGCCTGTTCTACATTTGTTGCATTCTTAGCAGACGTTTCCAAAAATGGGATTCCAAGTTGGTCAGCATATTCCTGGAATCATTGTCAAGTACCGTTGTCAGTTTTTAGCCAGCTATACATGTATACATACATAACAAAACATAACATTCAAAACACGGGTCATAAAAAGAAGTGATGCAAATTTAAAACAGAGAAGGTATTTTGGAATTCAGGAATTCGAAGTACAACACTTGTATGTTCTACAAACATCTGGCCAAAGTCAACATTCATAATGAAAGAGGCAAAAGGTTAACAGTATATGGCACACAGGGGGGTCAGAATGATGCAGGAAATCAGGAAATTGTAATAACTGACTTGTAACAAAAAAAATTGATCACATGAAATTAAAATATAACACTTCAGCTGTAACGAGTACGTTACAAAAACAGCATCAATCTATGTGGAAATGCTCGACAAAGAAGAACACTCTCACTGATTTAAATCTCAGGTTATTCTGGCCCTGATACAAATGCACACAATTCAAACAGGAAGTCCAATTTACGTCTTCACAATCAATCGATCTGAAATGTGCACTACATTTCAACATAAGTGCTGTATACTGAGCTTCATCAAATCCACAAACTTTAAAAATACACAAAACCTGCATACCTTGAAATGCAACCTGAAGTCCCTGCAACCCTATACAAAACTCATGTGATGGGTCCACACACTGCCATTTTGTTCAAACTCATATGATGGTCCACATGTCATTTTGTGCATGCATGTTAACATATGAAAATGACCATCTTCAAAATAACTACAAAGGTCATACCAGAGGTCATGAACATTGCTGAATTTCAAACAAATGCAAGGCACTATTGCAATGCATGATGACTAGTTTCATCTGCTGTCTCACATCAGAATGAAATGCCGTATGGTAGTGTTTCAGGGCAAAGAATGAGTGACATTCTGCCTTCTGCAACAAATCAGGTTACCAATTCTATAACTCACTTTTATTTGAAAACAAAAAAATCCTACACATTCAGAAAAGTAGCTCTCACAGCACTCATAGTTCAGTATAATAGCCACAACAGTGCATGGGCAGACTGAAAACATTTCAAAGTTAGTTCTTTCAGGCAGTTCATCCCTTCAATATAAAATTTCTTAATACCAAAAATTATGGAAAGGATAACAATTCTTGACACTGATAAGGCATCTTCTCATCCTAACGAAAAGAAACAGTGGAGTGGCACGCTGTAACTTTTCTACCACCAATACCTAGACCAAGATGTCACTGAAATAGTACAGACAAATAAATCGGACTTCGTCACTTACAGAAGTTACTGAAGGAGGGAAAATGTTAAAAACTTGAATAAAATAAACCCAACAAATGTTTACTGAACAGAACAAGCACTGATACAAATCAAGTAAAAACACCGTTGTCACTGTGGGAAAAGTTACATGATGAAAAAAAAACTGAAGACACACTGAGAAAGAGAACAGTAAGAATAAAGTTGTAAAAATCATGCTCCTCCTTTACAATTTGCACCAGGCCATGAATAAGGAAATGCCTGAATCAAGACATAGCACATCTTTTGTGTCATGCTTACAATGACCATTTCAGTGATAATAAAGGAGCACAGAATGTCAATGGAGTAAGATACAGTGGAGGAATGAATTCTGAGACCACATGTTAATCTTTGGGCACCAGCATCACCTTGCCATAAAGGGGGGTGCAAAAAAAAAGGAAGTTCAGAATCAAATTATCCACTACACATTTCATCAAAAAATAAACTCTCATTTACCACCTTAAATTATTAATTTTTATCAGTCTTCTGCATTATCAGGTACTTCCAATAGTCCAAACATTAACTGGTCCTGTTCTGGTCAGATAATTGGGCATCTACCGTATGTTCAGAAATATGACACACAAATTATGCTACTCAAAATATGGGGCAAACGTGCAAAGTTTATATAAGCAGCAAAGATTTTGGTACAGCTGACTAAACTCAATGGGTTTTTAAATAATAAATAAATAGCATTTTGAATGTTTATGAGTTCCGCCATTTACAGATACCACAATGTTACTCAGCTGATATAAAAAGCATAATGGTACATGGTTCCATACTTTTCTTCATAGTAATATTTAAATATATATTAAAAAAAAAGTATACAAAGCTGAAAATTCAAGTCTTCTCAAATGAGAATGACTCATATTCCCCATGACGTATCACACACCCTCATTCTGTAGGTTTGGCGCAATTAATACAGCAACCGCCTATATCTGGGCACTTTGTGGTTGCCTTGAGTTTTCATCAACCAATTTGAATGCCTCCTGTGCCACCTTCTCAGTTCCTTCTTGGACTTCATCAAAATTTGCAACAATCGTACGGACCTTCACCCCTAAAGACCAAAAAGGATCCCTGCTCTTATCTTTGCACTGGTAATGCAAGGGACCTTCTACTGTTTAACATCCAGTCCAATTCATGGTCTTTTAAAAAAGAAAAACTCATCCCCGTCTATGCTTCTCTGTACATCAATACATAAATCTACAATATTCTTTTGCCCAAAAGAAGGCAAGTCTAAGGAAGAAAGTGCTTTAACTGAGGTCCACTTTCACAGCCAAGTGACTACTACTTGTGCAACGTCTAATTCACAAGATCAGCAGCAGTAAAATTTTGTACAGCCATGGCTCAAATCTCCACAAATGTTTCAACTGCACAGAAGTTACACATTTTTATACACATCTTTCACATGCAAAAACATGACCAACACAAAGGAATTGGTACACACTTATCACAACACATTCATCTACATCCACTTCTGCAACATCTGAATTCCACATCTTTGTTATCTTCACAGTTCCACGACTCTGGTAACTCAGGTATAAGTAACTCTTCAATATGTGAAGGAGGTCTCAATGCTGGCAGCAGGTTTTGGTATTCAATAGACTACTTCCATATAGATGTGTCCAAAAATATGAGTCAAGCAACGTAGCAGTCAGAGATTTTCAGTTCCCAAACCACAATTAACAATTTAAAACTCAAAATACAACAAAATATATAAATAAGCCACAACATTAAACACTGAAGATCAGATTCTTTCAAGCTGACATCAGCAATGACATACAGCAATATCAATATACGAGGTCTGTTAGAAAAGTATCCGACCTTTGGCCGGGAAAAAGAAACTGGCTTACTTGGAGCGTTGGACACCTAATCACCCTCAAAGTAGTTCCCTTGGGACTCCACACACTTCTC
>Ga0136643_10004819_pt1 | contig 18801 bp, 5 predicted proteins | sample TergutLab28metaG_FD_96883 | JGI IMG/M metagenome (GOLD analysis project Ga0136643, IMG submission 96883) | Labiotermes labralis P1 segment gut microbial communities from Petit-Saut dam, French Guiana - Lab288 P1 (version 3) (version 3) | ecosystem: Host-associated > Arthropoda: Insects >...
GAGAGGGGGCTGTACTGGTTTGTACTTTATGTCTGTGCGTTGTTTTGTGTCGAACGTCTGGTCTTGCTGCGTTTACGTTCGTGCGGCTCTACTCCGGTCCATTCTACACGCATATTTTTAACCCGTTTGGGACAATTTCTCGTTTCCTCCGCGTTTTCATTCACGTCTCGCTGGGACGTTCCTCCATCGGTTCCTTCCAGGCCCTGCCCTATGCCGCGACCATACATTGTTCTTCATGCTTGTTACGTCATCCTGTGGTTTTTTTGCCTTGCGGTATTGCTTGCTTAGGCACAGGCGTGTATTCAGGTATCGCCTCTCTTATCTCCATAGCGTCACCTGCCTCTTGTCCTCCGGCTCGCTGCTGGTTGGTTGCTTCGTCGTTGCAGTCGACTAAATGGTCATTGCTCGATTCTGTTCGGTTTGCGAGTCAGTTGTGCATTCACTCCGGAGCTGGCGTTCTGTCTGTGTCAGCTCGCTTGTCTCTTCCATTGGGTCTTCCGACTGACTCACCTGTTTGGTGTGTGCCGTTCCCTCAGTCCTGTTCTCTATGCCTTCCGGCCGCGGCGGTGTGCCATGCGCTGCGATGAGGGCATAAGTTGTTGTATTTCTCGTGGTCGACACCCGACCTTTCCCACGCTTCTTCGGACATGCCTGGTACATGTGTCCAGTTGCACCGTAATCATAGCAAGTGAGGGGTCGACCCTCATATGATGTTAGTACTCGGTATCCTGCGATTGTTGTATGGGAGGGGATGTGTTTCCCGATAGTCATTTCAACTTGTCGGATGCCATTTTCTACAGCGTATCGATACGTTCGTGACTATGATTCCTCCTTTATTGATATAATTTTTTCGTATGGTGCAAGGGTTGACCTCAGAGTGACTTCGGCCACCTCAGGTGGTAGATTTTCAATCCGTATTTTTCGCGTGTCAATGCTTACTTTCGAGATTTCCCAGCTTGTGTGCTTGTTTTCAGGTAGGCCGCCCATGCCCTGTAATAATGCCTGCAGGCACTCAATGTCTATCAATTTTATATACACTACCTTCTTGTACCATCTATCTGTATCAAGTTTACCTCTTCTTCTGGTATCCGTAAGTGCTCGTGAATCCATTCGTGTATTTCAAAGGCAATTATCCTAGGACTTGCGGGGTCGAAGGTGCATACCATCGTGTTTTTTGACGTTCACTCGATTTTACACTATGTTTTGCCTTCTTACCTCTCCACACTACACTCGCACGTGTTATAAACACTGCACTCGCTCACTAAACCTGCCTTTCGCTTGCTGGGCAAGAAAGTCTCCTCGCTACACCAACCTTCCTGCTTCACTGCTCGCAGCACACTGTCAGGATTCGATCCCGGACTGTCCAGCCCGTAGTCAGTCGCTGTACTGACTGAGCTACCCGGCCCACACCATATAAATTGGGGGCCTTAAAACCAGGTGGTTTAAGGGACTTCACGGAAAGCATATTCCCAATTTCTTACGCGAAAATCAACAAGCGAAGCCGAAATTTAAAAAAAAAAAATCATCCAGCCGAACAAATCAATACAGAGCAGGGTGCGACTAGATGCATAATAAGATATACGTATTTTCTTTCTGCATCTTAAATATGAAATTTCCATACTTAAATAATTAGAGTAAAACTTCAACATAAAATCTACCCTACACGTAGCGCCATCTCATTTACCGCCCATACAAGCCTGTGAACAGAAATTCTCTCTTATACGTATTAACATCGGTGAACCCTCGGAGTAGCGTCACCCCTGCTATCTGCTATTCGCCAAAGTCTTTGGAGATACAAAGGTGCCCATAAGCATTAAAAATGTCGGTTGAAGCGTCACGTTACTAGAAATAAACATTTTAAGAAGTAAGAAGTAACAATGAACACGATTCAAGTGGTAGGCTACTGTACATTCCCCTAGGAGTTCAGTATCCAGCAAAACTGTAGAACTCTGCTTTCAGAACTGTAGTGTGTAACATTAAAATTAGCTTTTATAAATTTTTACCAGTGTTCTTTCATTTTCGATCGGCCATCTAAAATTTACGTTTTCGATTACTGAAAATGTTCCAAGAATTTCAGTAAATAGCTTTCTCTGGAAGCCAGCAAGAGGTCGTCGGACAGTAAAATGTCAGTTGCACATTGACACAGAGTCCAGGGAAACAAAAATATAAAAACTACGGTAGAAAAATCTATTGCTCTCCTTGTCGTAGCGTCCCAACTGAGGCCACACTTGAAATCTGAACTCATCTTTCCTTTATAAATTGCAGAAAATTCTTTTCCTTCTGCTTAATATAGACCAAGTTTGCATACAGAAGCGATAACGCGGCTCTTAAACATATCAGCATCAGGTAAGCGTAAAGTTATATAATAGGCAAGTTTTTAACTATCCAATCTTTATTTCACTAGTAAAGTACGAGGAAAATATCAGTACTAGGCGCCAGTCAGAAGAAAGTTCTGCGCTTAGGGAGACAAATTTACTGAAGCCTTTCAGCAGAATATGGTAAAACTCATCAGTCGACACTGTAGGGGTGATTTACTCAGCAAAAAACGGAGTGGGAAAATCTAGAAAGTTCTAAAACAAAAACCTGCAATGAGGTAAACATGAAGAATTGGAGGAAACAATAGCAAGGTTGATAGGGTAGTGAAATGCCAAAGATGGCACAGCAAGAGATGAAGTTACTAAGGAAATGGATTTAAAAAATCGGACAGGAGATGAGCGTTGCGGACTTCACACACAGCGGTGAATAGTTACACGGATTCAAACAGCATCACGGATTATCGCAGTATGTAAAACAAGGAAAACCGGCAGAGAAAGACGCAGAATTTAGTGAAACACTAACTACCAAGGAGGTTCATATATGTTTCTAAAACGATTCGTCAGGATTTTTAAAGGAATGGGGATGACAAGAATATAATGCAAAGTGATGCAGCTATGAACATTACTATTCCTGAAGTTAAAGTGAAGAAAGGCCAATCAAAATGGAGAAATGTTTCATACCGATGAAATGAACATGATCTACAAGTACTGTACATTATGAACTAAATGTTGGACTAATTAGTTCTCAGTCTGTAATTCAGATTTTTATATTTTAGAAGTTCAAATAGTCCCAGTACTTCTGTTTACTTCCAGACTCGATATACCAACAAATTACGATGAAACAACAATGTCGCTATATCGGATTTTGACTACTTAATTAAAACATCAAAGACTATAAATTTTCCTGTTGTTTTGTATAGGTGTGAAACTTGTGTTCTCGTGTTCATAGATTTGGAGGGAGTGGGGCGGGATATTTGGATGTAAGAGGGACAAAGTAGCGGGAAGCAAGAGAAAATTGTACCTCGAGGAGTTTCATAATTTTTACTCTTCACCAAAAATCATTATTAAAATCATCTCAAGGCAAATGAAATGGGCATATCATTTGGCAAACAAGTGAGAAATAAGAAATATACAGAGTCTGGATCTGAAAAATTTAAGGGAAGATACAAGTTAATTTCCTTTCCGTAGATGTAAAGATAATATTAAAGTGGATCTGAACGATACAGGTCTTCTGGGAGTGGACTGGATTCTTTCGCCTTAAGACAGGCACCAATGACGGGCCTTGTGTATCTAATAATGAACCTCTGAGCGACTGTCAGCTGTTTAATAAAGACAAAGTTCTACTGATTTCTTTCTTTTCTTGGCGTATCATATCAGTCGCTTGTGTAGCTCTGTTTCTAGCTCTTCGAATTAACAAACACTTATTCGTTACAACAGACTCAGGTAGAGAGACAAACCTGTGGTAGGTTTGACCGTCCCAGAAGTTTCTTCAATATAATAGCCATAAGCAAATAACACCTTGCACAAACTATCTAATAGCCACAGGGAGTGTTGGTTCCATTCCATGGTTGTTAGCAAGAAGCGAGCTGAGAAGATGATGTACACTGCACGGTGTATTAGGAAACGACTCGCCCCTCGGATACAGTAACTACTGCTTCCTCATGTAACAGCTGGCATACTGCATGCACTTGTGAGATCAGAAATACATGCCCAGCTCGTAAACTGATAAGTGTTATCATTTCCGAAAAGTAACAATTGTAAATTTCGTAAAAATCTTTTTTTTTTCAATCAAAGTAATCCAATGTCTGGTAACACAGTCAGAAGTTTCTCCACTTCTAATAATAAAACCTGCCACCGGAAAAGATTTTGAAGCTATTCCTTGCACTTTGCAACTGCAGGCACTATATCTCCAAAACTCATCTTCATATAAATATCCAAACTCCGCCGTATTCTCAAAAATTGTTTCCGCGCGTCTCATAATCCGATCTATAAATTCAGTCCATAACAATCTCCTTCACCAGCAATAGGTAAACTGATATTTATGAAATATTATTCTCCATGCATATCGACATACTATATTCTACGCCGAAGAAATACACAACACAGTCAACTAAATGAATTTTAAAAAAAACCAATGTCTAAACAAGACCTGCACTAAACCCAGCGACTCACCCCGTTTCTTACCAATACGTACTTTCACTGTGCCCATTTGTGAGAAATCCAACGTTGCCGTGAGTTCTGGAAGGTACATATCACGACGATCTGTAGATAATTAGTGAATAACGAAGCGGAAAGGATACGGGATAAAACGTTTGTGCCGTGAGATAATATACCATCATTTACTCAGTGGGAAGACACAAAAAGACATAAAAATAGTGACAGGACAGTCGGTCTCATTGCCGAGATTTGAACCCAGATATCCCGTAAATGAAATAGTAGTGTTACCAACTTTAGCGTGAAAATCGGCTGTGTGGACACACTCTCCATACACTATTGTTACACAGGCACGATCACGCATGAGTAATTACCTACAATAGACACTGTTACTACTATCCTGCTGAAATTCTGTAGGTGCTGTCACGTCCATCTGCCTCCACAAGCTGCTAAAGCTGTCAGTCACAAATAACACGCATATGACAGACGTAGGAATGACAAAGTAATGACGCTAAGGAGGGACCAATTGATCCTGACAATTAAAATACAGCGTAAATTTAACAAAAAAAAAAAAAAGGAAAATACAATTAGAAAGAATCTGGCCATGAACGCAGAGGGGTGAATAGAGGCAAACTTCGATACATTTTTAATCTCGGCACTACATGGAAGTGTGTGGTAATCCTCACACCCAGGCCACTTTTCCTCCCGGGTAAAAACCCAAGTTGCTCATTCTATAGGAGGCTTGGTGGAGATGGGAAAAATTTATTGACCTTACTGAGATTCGAGCATCGGACCGTTCAGCCCGTAGACTAGTCGCTGTAGCGACTATGCAACTCCGACTCCCATGTAACAGAAAGCTACAAATATTTATTTAAATTATCTTAAGAGTAAATTGTGGTCTTCTGGATCATGACAACGTGTCGTTTCGGCAGTTCTTTCCAACATTTCGGCGGTATCCGCTGCCGCCAACTTCGCTTACATCCGAAAGAGGGAGGCGAAAACTTCCTCCGAAACGTTGGAACCCACTAATCAAACTACACAGCGTCATGACCCAGAAGACCACAATGTAAACACTCACCAACATGCTGACCTCAAAACTCGTATTAGAATAGGACTCTACTACATGGGTACAAAAAAAAAAGATCCTAAAGGATAATGGATGGTAGGTTATCCATCCGCCTTTCTAAAAAATTCCCAACCAGTAAGTAAACATTCAGGAAATTCGGACACGAGAAGCAGTAATACTAATACATGTTGCCGGATGCCTTCATTTTCACCTGGTAGAGACGGGAAAGTGAAGCGTTTCTTTATTCTTTTCCTTTAAACCCCTAAACTTAAAATGCATACACTTTTACGCCAAATACCATTATTAAACCTATTGAACTGCAACAGGGTACCAGTGAGAAAACAGTACTTGTAAGAATGCAACTCTTTCTACCTATAAAGACACGCCTTCATTTATTAGAAAATTTAATAAAGTACGATGTAATCCGCTTTAATGCGAATTGTAAGTCTAGTCCGTATTTCAGGTGTACACTACGTTACTTGACCCTTTGCATGACACATGGCTTAAATATTAATAATGCATTACTTAGTCAACTGCATATTACATGTTGTCATTTGTTTATTTGGAAAACGTGTTTCGACTTCTTTTCCATTGTCACAATTGTCCTAATTTTTCCTTTAATTTACGTATGTTAGGCTTTAGTTTTTTTTTCCTGTAGCGATGCGGCCCAACGCAGGCCATCGTCTCCTTATTCTTCAAGTTCCTAGATCAAACAACGATGCATCACAGTCGGTAAGACTACTCTGGTCAGGTGACCTGCTCATCACAGACACTTCTACCTGACAACACGTGACACTCACAACAAACATCCATCCATCCCCGGCGGGATTCCTTTCCACAAACCCAGCAGGCAAGCGAACGCAGGCCTAAATATTAGATATTACTTTTATTATTTAACGTCATCTAAAGCTGTCTATGGAATAGCATTATCGTGTTGTTTGTAATTAAATTATCGAGCACCTTCAACAGGGTACAAATATTAAAAATTTTACATAGCCGAAATACTGGACTAAACTTAAAACCGTTAGTAAATATATATTTACAAACCAGAAACTACTAATTACTAAATTAAAAATTAATCAAATTCCGTAGGAGTGTCTTATACACATTATCCACAGCGTTCTGTTTTCCTTTTAAACAAATCTTCCGCGTACACAATTTTACATAACAGTGCAATCTTACTGTTTTTCTTATGATTCTCCCAATTTTATGTATTCTTTTCTGCCCATTGGTATGACACCGCGACAAAGGTCATAATTTTATACGGGTGTGATGAACTTTTTTTGTTCCTTAAACATTTGATTACTAGACGGACAAACTGACATCTCTGTATTAATTCTTGTTCCACTATGTATTGTTGTTGTTGTTGTTGTTCATAACTAGGTCGGGGGCCGCAGTCGTATCCTTCGTTGCAAATGAAAGTTAAAACAGGAATGCATGAGGTCATGGCATTTAACTTAGGGTGAAAGCGTAATAAACAGTTAGAACACCGTGTACATGAAGGTCTACAAACAATTATAAAAACAAAACAGGTAACGTACACATAACATTACTCTATGGCGCATTCGCGTAATCATTTTTACTATGGGAAGTCAAAAATGGCTTCCCTGTGTATTTACTAACATACATGTGTCGCTATCAGTAGTGTAATAAATGCTGAAAGCGTTCCCATTTATTGATGCGCTACGTCACTGCCAGCAATATGAAAGAGCTCTAGTCGTCGTGTAAATTGCCCGATATTTCTGTACGATTTTAACAAAATTTGGATTTTTTCCACAGATTTACATAGAAGTTCCCAATATCAAATTTCACGGAAATCCTTCCAGTGGAAGTGTTAATAGTGCATTGGACAGACCGACAGACGGAAGGACAAGACGAAAATACTCGTAACATGCGCTTTTCGCAAATATCCGAACGCTCTTAAATCCAATAGATGTATGCACCGAAGTACTGTCATGCCTGTAATGACGTATAAACCATAGACGTAGACCCTAGGAGCAGAAAATATAAAAACTGAACACTGCTAATATTAATGTGTGCCGCATACTGTTATAACGTTTCAGCTAATTATAACTTTTAAACACGTTACGCCAAATTATTTTAACGTCAGTGTACCATTTAAACAGTATACATATCTTTATTTAATTTATCCCCTGTTAAACAGGCTCATTAAGTTACTGATAAACCACACGAGTGTAATCTAAATATTAACATTAATTATACAAATATGAATATAATATGTAGAATAATCATAAAATATTAACGATAAAAATAATATCAACACAAGTAATTGAGCGAAAAATATATTACAACGGTAACACTGAAAATCATGCGCGGTCAAAATGCCTTAGGCAGTTACAAAACGACGACAGCTTAAAAGGCAGTTGGCTAAGTCGGCTAAAATTGAATTCACTGAAATCTTAACCAACTCTCGCATACCTTCAAGTGCAGCTTCTTGTTGCCACTTCTGATTCTATTCGATCTTGTTTTAAACTGTTATCCTTTCTTGAAGCTCAAAATCGATATACATAAAGACAGAATATCAAGCTTTTGTAGCTATATTATAACTAGTCATATACGTTATTACTTCTTACAAAACGTGCTACATAGATAAACACATAATACATACATACATACATTATGTATATAAGAACAAATACACGTAAGAACCACAAAACATAGAAAAATTAATCTTTATCACCAATAATTAACAATGTCTCACAAAAATTTCCATGAAAAGCCAACGCGACCACAACTGCTGTAACAAATGACCACCACAGTTGCATCTACATTACAAGTTGAATAATATTTCAACGTTAAAAGTCAATGTAAGTTATAGGCACGTGAAGATAATGTGCGAACTATGGAGTGTACAAGAAGTTATCTAGTTTCCTGTCGCGATTTTCTGTCTGTCAGTGAAAGAGTGTTCATTCGTAATTAATGCTAATACAAATAACCAGATTCTACACAGCAAGTGAACTTTCCAAATACAGTTTAAAGAAATAAGAGCCATAAATACGTCGGTGTACTTCTTCAGAAGAACGTGATTAAAATTCATTTCAGAATTGCAATAAAGTGATTCAGGTTCCAGACCAAGCCGCATGTTAATAAAATGATGTTAAGGAAGTCTATAGAAGTACTATGGCCATTAAGAAGCATACAAGAGTCTATACTGTTGTATATCAACTTCTTAATGAGTCCAGTATTCGGATCCTCCTACCGGTTTTCGTATCATGATGACAGTTAAATGAATGCAGCACGTATTCTACAGCACTATTATGAATTATTATTACGAACTATTTCAGCATTAGGCCATATACAGTCCAAGACGCAAACGCAGGGAGATCATTCACTGACGTATCAAACTTAAAAACTTAAGCATAAAGAAACCTCGCATTCTGCATTGAAAGCATCCATTTATAAACGGAAAATTTCCTTCTTTGAAAGCCCAACACGATTTGCAAGAGTGTACCGTCCGTCACTTATTTCAAATTCAGATATAAATAATGCAGGATATAAAAGGACCGATCTTCGTAGGGCTCAGTGTGAGAAGTAGCTTATCGGAGGGCAATCAAAATGTGTGGCTTTTAGTTCAGTAATCCGCAGCAACATAGCTGATTCGCAAAATTCTGAGTAGTAACAAATTTTAGACTTCCTAGTTTGTTGTATTGAAAACCCTACATGACTTCTTGCAGTATCTGTAAATAATTCATTACAAGCTACAAAGGACAATTGATTAAAATTATTAACATGGCCCATTCGCAAAATTCTATGGCGGAAGGAAAACCAACAGTCTTGTCATTCAAGTTATGTTCTCTGTTCAGGTGCATTCAGAGTCCTTTTGGTGACGTCACTTTGTGCACTGAACAAATAATGCATAATACTGTGTCAATGAGAAACTGTTGGTTTTCCTTCCCATAATCTGGCACTGATTTCTTCACATAAATGAAAATCTTCAACAAGTTGCCGTTAAGAGAAGAACGGGCCAGCTGTTTACACAAAATGTATCCATATATTAAGTTCATTCAACATCGAATACGACAGGAAAATTCAAATATTTGGTTTAAACAACCTATATTAATTACATTTATTTTCACATTAACAGTATAAAGCATACTGGTTACTGTAATTGCCTACCGCCTGCTTCAACGTTTAAAAATTGGCATTGTGGTCACGCAGCGTGTTTGTGCGTATCGTACGGTATGAAGGATAAATACTTTTATGTTCTTTACATGTAACAGAGAGACTGTATTGTCTATGATGTATGAACTGAATACTTAAACATTATTTCGGCGACTCTGAGGCCTCGGTGGGTCAAATTTAAGGCCTTTCTACTCGCTGGACACTGACTAAAAATCTGAATTGTCTTATGTACAAAACATGTTCGTATGTAATTTCAAAGAATATTAAATAAAACTTCATTGCAAAAACACTTAGATCAGGATTCAAACATGCCATATTTCGAAGCTAATTGTAAACGACACAAGAATTGTCAATTTACCTAATGACGGGAACAATGTAAAAACGCTGTAATACTTTGTTAACAGTGTTATCTGCTAGGATATTTGGGAAAGATACATGAGAAGTAATGCACAAGACAGGGCTTTGGTCTGTCTTAAGGTACTGCATACAGTTTGCCTGGAGAAGGTCATAAAACTCATCAAAACTTCAGTCACGATAGCCAGCCCGTCACCAAAAACATAACGATTTTGGGTAATGACTAATTTACAACTACTTTATATACACGTAACATGACAGAAGAGATCTGGAAAACAATGGGATCTTTGGAGATAGTAAGTTAGTACAAGATTAAATTCCTATCAGCTCATTCCTAAAGATTCTAGATTCATGTTCCTTTAATCCGAAAAATATCTAGGTTAAAATTCTTTGCATAAATCTGTCCAGGATTTTAATTTTAAGTATGAGATCTTTCTAAATAAACACGCTCTATTTTGCATACAAAATTTCAGTATTCAATCATTTATTGTAATACACTGACACTATGAAATGTCCTACCTTTCGGATACCGAAGCAGTTTATTACATGGGCACTATAAGCAGTGCACGAACTCTGCGACACACGTGACATGTTACTTGGAAGTACTTTCAACTAATTTCATGCAGGTATTACGAAACGACAAGGGTACGATATGGTAAAGGTGAAAACGAGTAAATATAAAATCTTCAGCCATTTATCAGGGAGACGCCATGAAAACAGTACGGAACATAAGACGGAATTTGCTGTCCGCATTTAAATTCGCCACGGAAGGCGTGAAAATAAACTAGCGTTTATAATACTGTGCTTGAAGCTTGTGCCAACAAATATGAAAAGACAAACATGAATATGCCAGTAATACGATCAGGAAGTTTAAAATTGGCAAATCGATAAAGTTTAAATTTTTTATAATTATCTTTTCCTTAGAGCCTCCTTAAATGGCGCAATGTCTGGCATTACCAATCTGCTGAAAAATGTGCTGCATCGATACAGGTATAGTCTGCACATGTCATTACAGAGCTTACTTCACGACTACATTACTCATACCTTACTCTACTGTTTTTGTTGTATACCTGGAACAACTTAACCTGGCTTAGGGTAAAATGAAAAAGCTACATATCCGGGAATCGTGCCGTCCGAAATTTCTCTGCTATAACAAGCAGCAGACACCAGTTTACAAATGTCGTCTCTTACTATCTTGGAAAATTAAATGAGTAGGTTGCAGATACATGAGAGACTTAAACAGATCGATATACGGAGCACTGTAAAACAGACAAATAAGCACGACGGAATTAAGCGTGTTTTTAGAAAGTCACTTAGTAGAAGACATCTCACCTCTCCAAATGGATAGCAATAGAATATCTAAAACTCAACCAAAGTATGTCAAGATAATGAAGAAATGTTGACATGCAAGTAAAATATAGCTTGATTAGGACAACTGTAACGGTAAATACGGACCTACTCCGAGAAATTATGGAGAGTAAGAAGTAGAAGAAGAAGAAGAAGAAGAAGAAGAAGAAGAAGATAAACCTGATGACAATAAAGATGAATATGATAATGAAAATTGAGTAGACGAATAATAAAAAGAAGGGAATGAAGAAGCTCTTATAGGTGGAGGTGGTGTTGGTGGTGGTGGTGGTGGCGGCGGCGGCGGTGGTGGTAACGACCCTCCAGGTTCGTTGCTAAAGCAGAAGGTAAAAGACGAGATTTAAGTTTCCTTAAAACAGATAACTTCTTGACAAGATGAAAGCAAATTGAATTCCAATTAAGAGGAGAAGTAAAGTGAACCTACGTAGACATCTCATTTGCATACTAACAAAATATTTCGAACATTATGAATGATAGTGAATACGAACCGCTTAAAGTTGATAAATGTGTCCGGGGAGAGAGGTTAGGGACAGGAAGATGATATATACGATCGCGGATTAAAAAGAACATGGTTGACTGGATACGGACGGAGCAAGATCTGTACGGGATTAAGAGCTCAAAATGACGCAAAATATGTTTGGGGGGTGGTAAATATAGACTCTTTTACCCCTTTTCAAACTAGAGGATCTGCAGTACTCACGGCGCAGGATACATTGGAACCTGCACTTAATGAAACATAACACATTAATAAACTATACAGCTAAAAATATTTTTATATTTTGCTTCTCTTTATGTTCTATGAAGTACTAAAATAGAAAGCATTGGTCATCTTGCAAAAACAGTCTTTTAATATCATTATATATAGATTATAATAATTATAACAGTAATTCTAAGTGATCCTTAAAACAATATGTTTCGACCTACGTGGGTCATCGTCAGGTTTTTCAGGGACGTAATAACGTTCGATTTATTGATGTGCAGTCCGTACACGGTGGTAGTGTGTCTGCTTGGCGTGTGTGTTGGAATGTGATGCCTGTTCAAACGGTCTGAGGTTTGGTAGCTTGCATTTTAGCTTTGTGTAAGTACCGTCTCTAAAATCGTGTTGTTGTTAATGGAGTGGTTGTCGTTTAAGTCTTGTCTGCTCAGGTTGTGTATAAGGAGTTTTTCTATGGTGTTCAAGTTTTTCCCTTTGTGTGTGATACGCAGTACGTCCAGTGTGTTTTCTATTGTGTGCTTCTCTCCAAACACTGAATGTGAAGTGATGCACAGTTTTTGCATCTACACTTCCAACCAAAATAACACAATTACTGTAAGCAATCAGTTTCCGTTCTGTGTGGCCTACCCTTGTTAGTCTATTTATTAACCACGTTGCTTCATACTGTACTGTGACAGCATCTGCATTACGAGAGGCCGATCCCCTGTTTAAGGAGTCCTACTATTTACCCAAATAGGATTTTAAAATTTCTACGGTAAAGAAGATCAAATTTCTACGCTCTACCCGAAATCAAGTATCAATAAAGGAGAAGGATCTCCAATACACAATGACTTATTATTTTAATTGTCACAGGTTTAAAAACCACACAATGTGCCGCAAGATATAGGCCTAATGTTCCCGCAAATTACAGAAGGCTTATAACCGACAATCATCTATCCTCTTCCCACTTAAATCCTTGAGGCACAAAATTCATCTAAGCAAAATTCTGTTGCTATGTCACAAGAAACAAGTTATTCCATTACATCGAAAATTCAGTTAATGATGTTAGGGAAATATTGATCGTTTATTGTTTTAATAATACGAAGCACTGCGTCCTGTGGAGAATATTAATATTATTTAAATATTCGTGTAATGCTCATGTACACATGGAGCAAACACTGTGCTGTGAAGGTTCACGCTGACCATACTGTCTCGAAGCAATCAAATGACAGAGAGAGGGAGAGATTTCTCATTTACGACACGACCGACGTAAAATAAAAAACCAAACTTTAAAGACTTCTGGGATGTTAAACTGTTCCTTTAGGGTCACAGTTCCTCATGCTTTGTAGGATCATAGTGCCTTTTATATTTCGGGTCAAGCTGCCTGAGAGATATCCTCCAGGACTGTTTATCATCCTGAAGATAAAGGCACTATGATCCTACGGAATGCCGGGAATTTTATACCCAGCAACATGGAGTAGCAACGCAGGAGACTTGAATCTTCAGTAACATCGCTGAGTGAACCCCAGATCTCTCAGGTAAAAAATTACCATACAATAGACTTGCGATTTATAATGTTGATGTTGTATAAACCGTGCATCATGTTTCAAGTTATTTTTTATTTAACAATAATTAATGTACACGTTTTATAAGGTAATCGCTTTTCAGCTGTAGCTCCGACGCGTTTCGGCGCTTATCTACGACATCTTTAGGAAGTTCTAGATTGTTTTTAACACATTAAATTGACAATGAGATTTGGGGTCAGACCTCAGCTGTTATTGCAAGGTGTGGACCCTGTGTAAGAATTGTAACCATACAATCAATACGTGTTTGTGTCAGTTTGATGTGTTACAAAAACAGCCAAGAACTCCCTTAAGGTGGCGTAGATAAGCGCCGAAACTCGTCAGAATTATAGTTAAAAGTGATTATATTAAAAAAGTGTGCATTAAATCTTGGTGAATAAAAAGTGACGTTGGATTTATAAATTTATTATTTTGAATGAAGCATTCCAAATAGGTACCTGAATATATGCAACTAATACACGTTGACTGAAATACCAATCATTGTACGGTGTATTTTTAACGCTTTTGTCCACTGATGACTAGAGTTCATAAGGGTGAAGTGGAGGACCAGTCGGGTAGAAGTAACAAAGTAATGATTCATGTAGGGTGACAATCTGCTCATGTATCGTGTGGGGTAAAAATAATGTATTTTATGCTCTAACCCTCCTAACAGTAACAACCATGGGGAGGGGACTGGAAGAGAAATATATTGGTTTGAAATGGGCTCTAAAATATGTATCTTAATTTCGTCTGTTTATCTGACGTTTTAATATTTACAAGCGCAATGTTTACCCATTTATCAGTTGTGCGAAAGCATATGCTTCCACTACTTTCAAGTTCAGGCTGTCAACTGATGTCACAGAAATACTCGGTATAGTTCGAAATTTGGTCTCTCTCCCTTGGGTTAAAAAACAGACTGAGAGTGCATGAAAACACAGAGTTGAGCAGAATAAAGCAAAGAAAGTAACAGGATGATAAAAAGTTGCAAAACTTTAAATCTTCGCCAAATAGTACACAGTTAACGAAATGAAGAATGGGAGGAATCGTGGATCGAAAGGCGAGCAACACACATCAACTTCCAATCGTAAACTAGTTTTATGTGGTTTCTTTTGCGACGCAGTCAGTATCTCTGACTACATGGCGTCGAATGATACAATTTCTGATAAACTGCAGAGGGTTTTGAAAAGGTTCGGTCCCTTTCAAATCGAGCTACTATCCTGGCAATTACCTGCAGAACTAAGAATAACCACAAAAAAACCAGTTTCCAGGCCCAGATTCGAAACGGGCATCTCCACAATAAAGTTTAAAACATTACGCCTACACCAGCCATACAGTTATTTACGCCAACCCTGCACACTTCACTCTCTTCACAAATTTCACTAACAAATATTCCTAAGTCCCACCACTACAAGACCAATTTTTGCTTCATACCTCGTATATGTGCCACTAGCTCTCTCAGTACTGCTGACTGGGAGTGTCGCGGTGATAAGGCAGAGACTACATACGACAGCACACCGATCTCACCCAGTTTAATAAATATCGCTCTAGCAGTGATTAGCACGCCATGAAGGCATATAAGGAAGGAAAGAAGTAGGCGTGTAACACCACTCGTTATAAATCGCGGCATTAGATACAAGTGAGTGGTGGACGTCACGCCTCCGCCATTTTATCCCCGGTAACCTCTGTACCCACGGAAAAGGAGTCTAGGTGGAGTTAACAGACGGTCTGGTCGCTTTGGAAAAGAGACAAATCTCATAATCCTTGTCGGGATTCGAACTCCGGATCGTTCAACCTGTAACCTAGTCACTATACCAGCATTATATAGATGCCCATAATTTAATCAGAAGATGGCCAGGTCGACCGACTGACAGGAGGGCTGACACACAGGCACACAGACTGTTAATGGGATGAAAAAAAGCAAGACTTATTTAACATTTCTTAGAGCAAACACAAATAAATGAAGTTAACAGAAGCTTTAAAATAATCACGTGGGAACTAATACCAGCAAAGAAATGCTTAAAATGCTGTGAGTGGTTACAATTGTTGTTAAAAATAAGTAGATATAAATAACTAAATTTTAAAGACGAAAGTGGACTTAAATTATATTTAAAGATTAAGTTCGTACCGCACAGCAAACACTCTCTCGCTTATAAAAATCAGTCAGTTAATGTTAAATAGGCAGATAATCGTTGTTTGTTCTGAGCTAGATACACCACTTAAATACACCCCGTGGGCCAAATATAGAAGTTCTTTAGAGTTAAACCTGACGGAACATATTGTAAGGAAAGACACAAACTTTAGTCGGTCTGTAAGACCCACCATTCTGCGAAGAGCAGGATGTGTCTTGCAAACCGCTGGAGGCTATCATGAAGTTAACAGAGTTAGATAAGGACATGTGACTTCGTTCAGTAATACTATGAAAACTTACCGCGGTACTGAGCTGTAGTTCCACAAACGCTGAAAGTTGTTACTAGATGTGAGTGGTCTGCCTCACACTTCAATCACACTCTCTTTCATTATCACTGAATAGAGAACTCAAAGCGCTCTGAAGGTGTACGAGGTAAGAAAAAAATTCGTGCCTTTTCCGCCCATTGCTTAAAAACGGTCTAGTCGACGGCCAGTCGCTGAAGTGACTAAGCTATAATTACGCATCAACGTCTCACTGATCAGCGTACTTAACAGATAGAAAACAGTTACAAATAAGAAATAACAAGACAGGCTATGTACATATAACGTAATATTGAGGCGCGTTCGCGTATTCACTGTTGCCATTGAAAAGCAATCAATATTACGCACTGTAAGTGTGTGTCTAGATAACCTAACAAATCGCATCTTTCCTGCGACCCATTATATTGTCACCTGTGGCCTGTCTGGCTCTACCATAGTTTACCACATTATCTAAAAAAAAACGGCAGGATTCTCGAAAAAAATATTCAGTATATGATGTGTGTTTTGATTTTCTCCATAACTTTGGAACATTTGTCATTCTAAAAAGAATTAAGCGAGATGTTATTATAAATGTGCATAGGTCTTCACGTAAAATAACAATTTTTCTTTCAGATTTTAATCAAACTCGAATTTTCTCGACGTATTTTCGAAAAACCATCAATATGAAATTCCATTAAAAGCCGTCCAGTGGGAGCCGAGTTGTTCCATTCGGACGGACATAACAAAGCTTATTGTCACTTTTCGCAATTTTGCGAACGCGCCTAAAAACCCGAAGTTCGCTTTATGTTGGAGTTCATCTCTTTGTAACAACCCTCATGAACATAAGGTCCACCAAACTCAGTCACTGTTACGGTAATTTATCGTAACTACAAGTTTAGATGTTTCTTATGCACAGAATGGTGGCAGCGTTGGCAGCACATAGGAGTGATCTTGGTGAAAACATTACCATTACACTTCATTTAGGAAACTTATTAAGACTTTCAGTTTAGCGTTTAGGCCTGCTGTGTATTGTCTACTATATTTCCTACGATTTTTCCTACAGACAGTGATAATTCCCCTCACGAGAGTTAGTCCATACGTAGTTCATTGTTGAGAACAGGCTGTTTTCTGTGTAGTAAGAACTGAATTTTTATACATATAACACATATAAATTTTCTTCTTTACATGTTTAATGTAGCAGGTGATAACGTTAAACCATTTTGGTCAGTATATTCACAAGAACACGGGAAAGGTAAATCAGAGAGGAGGTTTGCTTCTGAAGTTGAATTCCCGAGATAATAATGAGAAATTTCGTTAAAATATTAAAACCTACTGAAAAAGTAATAATTTGCATATGATGTGGCATTGATCAAACAGTTTTCTTGGAACGTCCAGTAGCCGTTATACGCATTGTGTTACTTCTGCCAGTCATTAGCGTTTCGACATATACATTCGCGTCATCGTCAGTGTCTACTTGGGCAAATCTAATTTGTATCTGTTTGGCACACAGGTTGTGCTAATATTACTTCAGCCTTTCTCCTAACACTGTATTGTTATTATTAGGTGGGCCTTTTTATGACGACTAGAATGCAAGTATTCTGGTACATTAAAACTGCCCTTTCAGTATAAATAACACTATGGCTCATCATTCATAACTGGACAACACAGATATATCCCGCCTTCTAAATTCTAGTCAATTACCATAAATGTGCAGAACCTGTAATTATTTATTCATTATCTAACCTGTGATTGTTCATCCATACATAACTTATAACCGTTATATCTAGTTTAAGTTTTATGAGATGTTAATGTTTTATATTTTATAGTTTGGATGGATTTGTTTTAATTAGTAATTTGGTTTGGGTGGAATGGCGAGTGTAACGGATTTGTATAGCAGCTTACAGGGATAGAGGGTTAGAGAGAGTGAGAGGGTGACAGAGAGAGGGAGAGAAGACCAGTAAGACAAGGGGAGATTATGCTAGTACGATAGGGGAATAGTGTTACATAAGTGAACCAATAGAAAGAAAGTACTCAAATTTTGACTGTTGATTCTATTAGGAAGTGGTGGGATTTAAACAGTTAGCCAATTGGGAACAGTAAGAATATTTAAGGGAGGATGGATTTGAAGTGTGCATAGATTTTCAAGGGCGCCTCCATATACGCAAACATCTGTAAATTTTAACAATCTGGTGAAATAATACGAAGAATACTTTATGGTGTACAGTTATTTATTCCCGATTTGCTACTTAGAACACTTAGCTGTACCGATGCTATATTCACGGTGCAACACATAATGGAAAAAAGGAACACAATTTACCACTATTTCTTTTATTTATAGACTACGAAAAGGCATATGATAACGTGAACAGAGATAAGCTGTGGGAAATGATGGACAATAAAATTCCAAATTAACTACTAAATACAATAAAATGTATTTGCAGGAACACGAAGATTAGAATTAAATTTGATGATGGTATATCTGAACCAATACACATAAACAAAGGAGTAAGACAGGGATGCGGCCTCTCACCGGTATTGTTTAACATATACTTTAATAAAATAATACAGGAATTCAAAACAGTGATAAAGAAGGGTATAAACTAAATAACAGGAAATTAGTGAATACGATACTTTATGCAGACGACCAGATTTTAATGGCTATATCAGAAGATGATTTACAAACAATGGCACACCACTTGAACCTTATAGCAAGAAAATATA
>Ga0136643_10004822_pt1 | contig 18795 bp, 17 predicted proteins | sample TergutLab28metaG_FD_96883 | JGI IMG/M metagenome (GOLD analysis project Ga0136643, IMG submission 96883) | Labiotermes labralis P1 segment gut microbial communities from Petit-Saut dam, French Guiana - Lab288 P1 (version 3) (version 3) | ecosystem: Host-associated > Arthropoda: Insects >...
AAGAGGGGCAATAAAAAGCCCCCGACTTCATTACCGGTTGTTTCGCAGGCAAACCGAAAACAATTAAGGTGCGCAAACACCAAGCCGAAGGCTATAAGCCTTTGCTGGTGTTTGCGCACCTATTTTATATAATTTGCCTGCGAAAGCGATACAAAAGTACAAATAATAACTAAAACAAAAAAAGAAAATGACAAAAGAAAAAATCACAATCAAAACACCTATTACCTATTACGGTGGAAAACAAACAATGTTAAAACACATTTTACCGCTTGTTCCCGAACATCGCGTATATACAGAGGCATTCGCAGGAGGCGCGGCGTTACTCTTTGCCAAAGAGCCGTCGAAAGTGGAAGTAATCAACGATTTGAACGGCGAATTAATCAATTTTTACCGTGTTTGCAAACTTGATTTTGAGGCGTTAAAACGCGAAATCGAAACATCGATACACGCACGAGAACTGCACGGACACAGCAACTATATTTACAAACACCCAACGTTTTTCTCACCTGTACAGCGTGCTTGGGCGGTATGGTATAATCTCCGCACATCTTTTTCGGGACAAATGTGTAGCGGATTTTCTTTTAATCGCGGAAAAAACACAAAAGCAATATCTTTACAAAACAGCAAAAGTACTTTTTGCGACCGGTTGAAAGAAAGAATAGAACACATTACGATTGAGTGCGACGACGCGCTGAAAGTGATAAAAAGGTTTGATTGCGAGGAGGCTTTTCATTTCATTGACCCACCTTATATTTACAGCGATATGGGACATTACAGCGGAATGTTCAACGAGCAAAATATGATTGAATTACTTGAATTGTGCGCCACATTGAAAGGTAAATTTATGCTGACAATGTATCCGTGCGATTTAATACAAAGCTATGTTGATAAATACGGTTGGAAAATAAACGCGGTTGAGCGAACAGTAACAGCAAGCAATGCGACTGGCAAACGCAAAAAACAAGAGGAGTGGATGGTGTGTAATTATTGATTGTTTAAAGTGTCTTTAAAGTCTATTTAAGTGCTGTTTGTTCGAGTTGTTGACGGCGAATTATAAGGATTTAGGCTGAACAAGTGATTTTTGAAAAATTTGTCGCTTGGAATGAAAAAAATTGTCGTTTCGTTGTGGCGATTATACATAATTCAAAAAAACAAGAAGCAGTGTAAAAAAAAATGCCTACATTTGCAAAAACATAAAAAAGCACAATCTTGGATAACTTTTTTTTACTCAACATAACTTTTCACGCACCCGATGTAGCGACGATTGCTGCGCTGGTGATTGCCGTTTTGCTGTTGGTTTGTTCCGCGCTTATTTCCGCGTCGGAAGTTGCTTTTTTTTCGCTTACTCCCGCTATTTTGAACGAACTGCGAGAAAGCGACAAAAAAACAGACAAAAAAATTCTCAACACGCTAAAACATCCGCAACAGTTGCTGGCTACCATTCTTATTGCAAATAATTTTATAAATGTTGCCATTATTTTACTGCTCACAAAATTTACAACAACGATTTTGAGTTTTGAACACACTACGTTGGAATTCATTTTTCATACGATTGTGATTACATTTATCCTGTTGTTGTTCTGCGAAATAATGCCGAAAGTATATGGTACGCAACACACAAAAAAAACAGCAACGGCAACAGTTGATTTTCTTTCGGTGTTGCGAAAAATATTCTCGCCGTTTGTAAAAATACTTGTAAATTCAACTTCCATCGTCAACAAACGGTTGGAAAAAAAGAAATATAGTCGTTCCAATATTTCAATCGATGAACTTTCGCAGGCATTGGAACTTACTTCACAGCAAACGGACGAGGACACGGAAATTTTAGAAGGAATTATTAAATTCGGAAACATCCAAGTTTCTGACATTATGACTTCTCGCATTGATATTATCGATGTTGATGCAAAATCAAATTACAAAAATCTGCTTGCTCTTATCGCCGAATCGGGCTATTCGCGCATTCCTGTTTACTCGGGCAATCGCGATAATATTCGCGGAATTTTGTATATCAAGGATTTACTTCCGCATTTGGACAAGCCGATGACTTTTCGCTGGCAAAGCCTCATTCGGCAAGCGTATTACGTTCCCGAAACAAAAAAAATTGATGACCTTTTAAACGAATTTCTCGAAAATAAAATCCACCTCGCTTTGGTGGTCGATGAATACGGCGGTATTTCGGGATTGATTTCGTTGGAAGATATTTTGGAGGAAATTGTCGGCGATATTAGTGATGAATACGATGAAGATGAAAAATTATATACGAAAATCGACCAGCATACGTTTATTTTTGAAGCCAAAATACTACTGAACGATTTTTACAAAATTGCAAAAATAAACAAAGATGATTTTGCAAAAATAACCAACGAAGTGGAAACGCTTGCCGGTTTGATATTGGAACTGGTAGGCGAAATTCCGCAAAAAGAACAGCGTGTGAAATACGGAAGATACGAATTTGAAGTAATATCGGTGGACGACAGGAGAATAAAAGAGGTGAAATTGTTTATCAAAGAAAAAAAAGATAAAAAAACGAAGGTTGAGAATGATTAAAACGAACATAAATTTAACGAAACTTGCGGCGATGGTGTTTTTGCTGTTCTTTTTTGCAGGAATATCACATTCTTGCCGAAAAAGTCATACACCGCGTCCATACGGATTTTTTCGAGTTACCATTCCGCCGCACGAATACCGATGCATCAGCTCGTTAGATTATTATTTGCCGTATAAATTCGAAATGTCGAAAATAGCCGAAATAAAATTGCGCGAAAACAGAGATGAAGTGTATTGGATTGATATTGTTTATCCAACCTTGAACGCAAAAATTCATGGCAGTTACATACGAATAAATAATAATTTTTATGAACTAACGGAAGATGCCCGACGATTTGCTTATGCACACGTCAGTCGCGCAAGCGACTTGAATGCGCCGTTTTTCTATCACCCCGAAAAATCGGTTTTTGGAATTTTGTACGATATAAGAGGAAATGTAGCTTCGCCCGTGCAATTTTTTGTAACCGACAGCGTGCGTCATTTTTTTCGAGGCGCATTGTATTTCAACAATCGCCCGAATCAAGATTCAATCGCGCCAATGCTCGATTACATACGCCAAGATATTATTCATTTGATAGAAACTTTTGAGTGGAGGAATTAACAAAATACCAGCCCCTCCAAACCTCCCCACAAGGGAGGCTTATTGCAGAGGCTTCAACAGAACAACAAAAAAGCCTCAGAGAAAAGCCTCCCTTGTGGGGAGGTTTGGAGGGGCTTCTTGTTTGGAAAGTAACTGAAAGCATTGATGAATTATTGCAGGAAATTCAGCATTCGGATACGCTTGCCGATTTTCGGAAAATCAAAACCGACAAGCGTAAATTAGAGTTTTTGGCTGTTCGCGTTGCGTTGAAAAAGTTGTTGAACGAGGAATTTTATATTTTTTATACCGACGAAGGAAAACCTTTTCTGTCCGAAAACCGTTACAATATCAGTATTTCGCACAGTAAAAATTGGGTTGCGGTAGCTGTTCATCCAAATCGGCAAATTGGCGTAGATATTGAGTGTTGGTCGGACAAAATTCCGAAACTTTACAAACGTTTTTTGAGCGTTGAGGAACAAAAAACATTATCGAACGGAACAAACGCAAAGCAACTGCAAATAGCTTGGTCGGCAAAAGAGGCGTTATATAAAATAATCGGCAAAACGGCTGTTGATTTTGCAAATCAGTTGCAAATTTATCCGTTTGATGCAGAGAAAGAAAACGGCGAATTCACCGCGAAACATCTTGTTAGCGGAAAATTATATACATTGTATTATTATCAAAATCTTGACTATGTTTTAGTCTATTGTGTTGAATAAGAGTTATCAGTTGTCAGTTATCAGATTAAGTTTTGAAGGCTGAGAACTGAGAACTGAGAACTAAACTTCTTATGAAAAAAATTTTTAGAACGATTTTATTAAATCGAGAATTGAACAAAAAAATGTTGGCGGTACTTGTTGACCCTGATAAATGCAAAGGTGCATTGCTGGCAAATACCGTTGCGGCGTTGAAAACAAATACGCCCGATTTTATTTTCGTAGGCGGAAGCCTTACAACTAAATCGAGCGAATTGCTGGTTGAAGTTCTCAAAGAGGAGACAACAGCAAGTATTGTTTTATTTCCGGGAAGCACAAGCCAGTTTGCGCCGAATGCCGATGCCATGCTTTTTATGTCGCTTATTTCGGGCAGAAACCCCGATTATTTAATCAGTCAGCAAGTTCAGTCTGCGATGGCGGTAAAACAGTCGGGCATCGAAGTTATTCCGACAGGCTACATTTTGATAGAAGGCGAAAAAAGAAGCGCAGTAGAATATATTTCAAACACGCGCCCAATTCCTCCCGATAAACAAGACATTGTACTCGCTACGGCAATTGCGGGTGAGCTTTTGGGGATGCACGCCATTTACCTCGAAGCAGGAAGCGGTGCGTCAAATCCCATGCCTGCACCGCTAATCAAACACATCAGCGAAAATATTGAAATCCCCTTAATTGTTGGAGGCGGAATTACCAAGATAGACCAAATGCTCGAATGTTTTGATGCAGGAGCAGACATTGTTGTGATAGGAACTTTGTTTGAAACCGAGCCGTCTAAAATTCCCGATTTCGTCGAAGCAGCAGCAACTTACTCAAAAACGATGATAATTGACGAAAATTAAATTTTACTTATCCATTTTTTTTTCCGAAATTTGCAAACTTAAAATTTATTTTAAGGAGTTGTAAAGTGAAAGATACAAAATACATTTTCGTTACCGGCGGAGTAACCTCCTCGCTCGGAAAAGGAATTATTGCCGCATCGCTTGGTAAGTTGTTGCAAGCAAGAGGTTTTAAAGTTACCAACCAAAAATTAGACCCGTACATCAATGTTGATTCGGGTACGCTGAATCCTTACGAACACGGCGAATGCTATGTAACAGTCGATGGACACGAAGCCGACCTCGATTTAGGACATTACGAACGGTTTTTGAACATAGAAACAGGCAAGGCGAACAATGTTACTACCGGTCGCATTTACCAAAATGTGATTAACAAAGAACGGCTTGGTGATTATGCGGGAAAAACCGTTCAAGTTATTCCGCACATTACCGATGAAATCAAGCGCAACATTAAACAGCTCGGCACGCGCGGTGATTTGGATTTTGTCATCACCGAAATCGGCGGAACAGTGGGCGACATAGAGTCTTTACCATATATCGAAAGTGTACGCCAACTCAAATGGGAATTGGGGAAAAACAGCCTGATAATTCATCTCACCTATGTTCCTTATGTGGCGGCAGCCAAAGAGTTGAAAACAAAACCAACGCAACATTCGGTAAAATTACTGCAAGAACAAGGCGTTCAAGCCGATGTTTTGATTTTGCGAACCGAACATGACATTCCGCAAGATATGCGCAAAAAAGTGGCTCAGTTTTGTAATGTAGAGCCGAACGCTGTTTTGCAATCTATTGATGTACCGACTATTTATCGCGTTCCGATGAATATGCAAGAGGAAAAACTCGACGAAGTGGTATTGACCAAAATGGGCTTCGATTTGGAAAAAACTCAGCCGGCAATAATGGATAAGTGGGTAGAATTTGTCGAAAAACTCGAAAATGCAACCAAAGAAGTTCGCATTGGATTAGTTGGAAAATACGTGCAGCTTCCCGATGCATACAAGTCAATTATTGAATCGTTGTTGCAAGCAAGTGCGTATAACGACAGAAAATTGAAGTTGGATTTAATATTGTCGGATAAATTGACGAACGAAAACGCTGTTAAAAAATTAGGACATTTAGATGGTATTTTGGTCGCTCCCGGATTCGGACAGCGCGGTGTAGAAGGAAAATTAGCTGCGTTGAAATATGCCCGCGAAAACGATATTCCTTGTTTCGGAATTTGTTTCGGAATGCAAACAATGAGTATTGAATTTGCTCGCAATGTACTTGGTTATGCCGATGCAAACAGCATAGAAATGGACACGGAAACTGCCCACAATGTAATTGATATTATGGATGAACAAAAAAACATCCTTCAACTCGGCGGAAGCATGCGTCTTGGTGCGTACAAATGTAAGCTGAAAAAAGACAGCAAAGTTTACGAAATTTACAAAAAAGAAAATATAAGCGAACGACATCGACATCGCTTCGAATTTAACAATGCGTACAAAGACGAATTTGAGCGCAACGGCATGAATTGCAGCGGATTGAACGAGGAATCGAATTTGGTGGAAGTGATAGAATACACGCCGAACAAATGGTATATCGGCGTTCAGTTTCACCCCGAATACAGCAGTACAGTGGTAAATCCGCATCCGCTTTTTATCAGTTTTGTAAAAGCGGCGATAGAAAAATAGTTGTCAGTAGATAGTTTTCAGTTTTCAGTTGCATTGCTCTGAAAACTGAAAACTAAACTCTGAAAACTGAAAACTAATAACTGAAAACTTTTTAAAAAATATGGATAGAAATACAATTATCGGCTTTGTGCTGATAGCCGCAGTAATTATCGGCTTTGCGTTATTAAATCGACCTTCGGAGGAGGAAGTTGCACGTCAGCGCGAACAGAGAGAATTAAGATTAGTTGAGGAACAAGAAAGACGAGAGCGAGAAGCCGCTCAGCGCGAAGCAAACGCTGCTTTGGCTGCCGTTGAATTTGAGCAACGAGAAAGTGAAATTGATGACGAGGAACTTCAAGCGCGAATGGCTGATGCTTTCGGCACTTTTAGTGCTTCGGCTGTGGGCGAGGAGAAATTTTTTACACTTGAAAATGAACGACTTCGCGTAGTTTTAAACTCAAAAGGCGGACGGATTTATTCTGCCGAGTTGAAAAATTTCCGCACGCACGACGGACGACCTTTGTATTTGTTCGATGGCGATGAAAGTTTGATGAACTTCACGATGCTGACAAATGCCAATCGAATTATTCACACAAAAAACATGTATTTTGTTCCCGTTTCGCCGATTATGACGGATGAAAAGGGAAATCAAACGCTAATCCTTCGCCTCAAAACCACTAAGGATGCGCACATCGATTTTGTTTATACCTTGCCCGCAGACGATTATATGGTGAGTTTCAGCATCGTTCCACACAATATGGGCAAAGCCATTCCGATTGGAACAAATTCGCTCGAAATGCAATGGGCTTCGCGGATGCGCCAACAGGAAAGAGGTCGCCGATTTGAGGAACGTTATACGCGATTGACGTATCGTTTTGCGGGCGAAACAGGCGTTGAGAGAATGAGCGAACGCAGAAACGATGATGTCAGGCTGACCACTCGCGTCAGTTGGATTGCTTTTAAAGGGCAGTTTTTCAGCAGTATTCTTATTGCCGATGATGCAATTCTCAGCGCAAATTTGAGAAGCGTTGTAGAACAGAGTAACAGTCCTTTTATCAAGTCGTATTCGGCAGATATGGTTATTCCGTTTGATGTGATGAATAATACGCCGACAAATTTTCGAATGTTTCTCGGACCAAATCATTATCAAACGCTTGCAAATTACGACAGAGGAGTTGCGTCCGAGGACAGGTTATTTCTCCGCAAAATAATTCCGCTCGGTTGGTTTGGTTTTATCAACAGATTTCTCATCATCCCGATGTTCAACTTTTTCGGCGGTTTTACCGCAAATATGGGAATTGTCATTTTGCTTATGACGTTGGTAATCAGAATTGTTCTTGCGCCATTATCTCACAAATCGTTTATGTCGGGTGCAAAAATGCGCGTACTGAAACCCGAAATTGACGAAATCAATGAAAAAATTTCGGCAGACAAACCCGCTGAACGTCAGCAAGCAACAATGAAACTTTACAGCAAAATGGGCGTAAGTCCGATGAGCGGATGTTTGCCGATGCTGATACAAATGCCGTTTTTGATTTCGATGTTCTGGTTTTTCCCGACTGCAATCGAGTTGCGCCAAGCAAGTTTCCTGTGGGCAGCAGACCTTTCTACTTACGATGCCATTATTAGTTGGAATATGCATATTCCGCTCATCTCCAATCTTTTGGGGAATCATATTAGTTTGTTCTGTTTGTTGATGGCGATTACCACCTTTTTGATGCAAAAACTTAATCCTCCAACGCAAGGAGCAGCAATGGGCGGCGACCAAATGAAAATGATGAAAATGATGATGAATTTTATGCCGATTATGCTCTTTTTCTTTTTGAACAGCTTTCCGGCAGGATTAACTTATTATTATTTCCTTTCAAATTTGTTTACGGCAGGTCAAACTTACATTACAAGAGGAATGATAAATGAGGAAAAATTGCTCGCCGAATTGCGCGCCAAAAGCAAGCTGAAAAAAGACAATCCGAATAAAAAGCCAAGTTTTATGGAACGTCTGGAAAAAATGCAGCGCGAACAGCAAAAAGCCATGCAGCAACGTAATAAAAAACGGTAGTTTTTTTGCGCGAAAGCGCGAAAGCGCGAAGGCACGAAAGCACGAATGGGCGAATTGCTCGGAGAGCAACATTTGAATAACCACAGGTTTTAACCTGTGGAAATGCGAAAACAAAATAAAATCAAACAACAAAATAAAATGAAAAAATCTAAAAACGCATTATTGAAAACAGGAAAATACCTGCGCGAAATTTCCGTAATCGTGTTAGGTGTTGCCATTACGTTGTCTGTAAGTCAATGGCTTAACAACAGAGGTCAAAAACAAGATATTGCTATCTATTTGAGTATGATAAAGACTGAGTTGGAAACAAGTATAAGAAATCTTGAAGAGGCTAAAACAGAAAACTTTATGCTTCAGATTCAGTATGTCAATTATTTACTGTCGCACGATGTAAATTCACGAAGTGCAGATTCCATTGCAAGTTATCAAAATGCTTGGGGTAATGCAAATATGTTTGTTACTTCTTCAAATGTTTTTGAATTATTTAAAAATTCAGGTGTTATGCATTTGATAGACGACAAAGAGTTGTTGCTGTCGTTATGGAATGTAGATTTTCGTTTGCGTGCTGTTGATGTTATGTTTAATTTATATTTCCAAGAAAAATGGAATGAATTAAGGCAAGAACTTCCGTCAATTCGTGCAGGGCGAGATGTAAGAATTTATCCTCCGTTATATGATTTTTATATTAACACTCCATTTTCCTTACCTCACGCGGTAATACGTACGATTGAGATTTATTTAGATGTGGCAAGAGAAGCATTAGCGAAATTAGAAAATGTAAGATGATAAAATGCCAAATGGCGTAAGGGCGAATTGCTCGGAGAGCAACATATAAATAACCACAGGTTTTAACCTGTGGAACAAACGAAAATATAAATTTTAAATGAAAAAATTATGAACAAAAAAATAGTTTTTAAAAATTTAATTTTGAATATTCAGAAAGAATGTGCCTTCGCCCATTCGTGCTTTCGCCCTTTCGTGCCTTCGCCCTTTCGTGCCTTCGCCCTTTCGTGCCTTTTCGTGCTTCTTTTGACAGGTTGCAAACAAAGAAACCGTTTTGCGATTGATGTGAATAAACATCGGGTTGAAGTAAACATAAATCGTTTCGACAAGGCTTTGATTTCGCTCGATACAACAAGAATGCACGATGAAGTCGTAAGGCTATATCAAGAATATCCCGATTTTTTTCCTGTTTTTATTTCCAATGTCATGCATCTTAATCCGAGCGACACGCTTCAAGTTGTTGAGAAACTAAGATTTTTTTTAACTTATGAAGATGTTGTTGTTACAAATCGGGCGGTTTTGGATAAATTTTCCAATATAAGAGACATAGAACGTTCTATTTCAACGGCTTTTACTTACATTCGTTATTATTTTCCGGAAGTTCGTTTGCCCGAAATCTACTTTTTTGTTTCGGCAATCGACCGCCAAGTCATTATGACCGACAAATTTATTGCAGTGGGAGTGGACATGTATCTTGGCTCGGATTTCTCTCTTTATCAGTACTATATCCCTTACAGGTATTTACTCAACAGTATGAATCGCGAAAATCTTGCGCCCGATTTGGTTTCGGCACTGCTTTTTCGCTCATTTCCTATGCGAAGTTCGCACAACAGGCTGATTGACAATATGCTTCACAGAGGAAAAATAATGTTTCTGCTTTCCATTTTTAAGCCCGATGTAAAAGACGAACATCTGATTGGCTACACAACGGAGCAAATAAGATGGTGCAGAAGGTACGAACGAAACATTTGGGCGGCAATCATTGACCAAAAAGATTTGTTTTCGACAGATAGATTCATAATAGGAGAATACGTGAACGAGGCTCCTTTTGTAAATCGAATTTCGCCCGATTCTCCGGGACGGCTCGGAACTTGGGTCGGTTGGCAAATCGTGCGAAGTTACATGCAACGAAATCAGCATGCTACATTGCGCGACCTTGTAAACACAACCGATTATCAGCAATTGTTGGAAAATTCGGGATATAGACCGTAAAGATAGATTTTTAGACATTAGACAATAGACTTTTAGATTTAAGTTTTTTCTGAAATCTGACGTCTAAACGTTTGACATCTAATGTTTGAAATATCCAGAGTCTAAAAGTCTATTGTCTAATGTCTAAAAATCTAAATTATGGTACTCAATTACATTTGGATAGTATTTATTTTTGCTGCATTTGTTGTGGCTTTGGTGCAGTTGGTGTTTTTCGGCAACTCACAAGTGTTTACCGATATAATGAATTCCACCTTTGACTCGGCGCGAACAGGTTTTACGATTTCGCTCGGACTTACGGGAATTCTCGCGCTTTGGATGGGAATTATGAAAATCGGCGAAAAAGGCGGAATGATACAAATTTTTGCGCGCGTGGTAAATCCGCTTTTCCGCCGACTTTTTCCCGATATTCCGAAAGGTCATCCTGCTTCGGGTTCAATTCTTTTAAACCTCTCTGCCAATATGTTAGGCTTGGACAATGCCGCAACTCCAGCAGGATTGCAAGCAATGAAAGAATTGCAGGAAATCAATCCCGACAAAGAAAAAGCCTCCAATTCGATGATTATGTTTCTGGTGCTGAACGCTTCGGGATTGACGTTGATACCTGTTTCGATTATGGCACTTCGAGCAACGGCAGGCGCGACAAATCCTGCCGATGTTTTTATTCCGATAATGATTGCTACATTTACCTCGACGATGATTGGTGTGCTGGCGGTTTGCCTCAAACAGCGAATTAAAATCGACGGCGTAATTATCGGTACTTTCGGCGCGTTGGCGTTGTTGATTACAGGAATGTTACTGATGTTCAACCGAATGGAACAAGACCAAGTACAAGCAATTTCGAGCGTGGCGGCGAGCATAATTCTTTTTTCGGTCATAATTTTGTTTATGCTCGGTGGCATTCGCAAAAAAGTAAATGTGTACGATGCCTTTATCGAAGGCGCAAAAGAGGGGTTTAATACGGCAATTCGCATTGTTCCGTTTCTGATAGCAATTTTGGTTGCTGTCGGAATGTTTCGCGCTTCGGGAACGCTCGATTATGTGATTGATGGATTAAAATACGCTGTAAGTTCTCTCGGTTTCGACGCTCGCTGGGTGGACGGAATGCCAACCGCACTAATGAAACCGCTCAGCGGAAGCGGTGCGCGCGGAATGATGGTTGATGCGATGAACACATTCGGCGCAGATTCGTTCGCAGGGCGATTGTCGGGAATTTTGCAAGGCGCAACCGACACAACTTTCTATATTGTAGCCGTTTATCTCGGCTCGATCGGCATAAAAAACAGTCGATACACCATTCCATACGCGCTTTTGGCAGATTTGTCAAGCATCGTTTGTGCGATTTTTGTGGCGTATTTGTTTTTTGGGTAAGGTTGTCTGAACTGTGATTTTTTTGATTAATGTGATTGATTATGAAAAAATTATATTTAATACTTCTATTGATAGTTTTTTGCAATATTGCAAAAGCAGAAAGTGCAGACTCTATAATAGAGTTACTACCTGTGTTCGTTCGTGGCGAGTTTTATCCTGCAAGAACTGTATCTCGATTAACAGACACTAAGAGAGACACTATTAAATTAAATCGATTTAGGATACATCGGTTTAGAATACAAAGAAAATATTTTGTCGATGTGGAATGTGTTTTTCAAAATATAAGAATTCCGGGAAGAGTTGCTTCAATAGAGAGATGGAGTTTTGAAGCTGAAAATGAACGAATATTTAGGAAACACATAAATAATAACTTTCATGTTTCCGATTCCATAGTTAAGAATTTTTATGGAGCGCCAACAGGAAGTACTTTTCGGGATGGGAGCCGTGTAAAATTTAAAATTGATTCTGATTGTCATATAAAGGATGTTGAAATACTTAGTAGTGACGTTAATTATTTTATCAAACAAGAAATATTGTCGGTATTTCATTCTGTACCAAAATCAGTTATACAAGAAGTAAATATGCTTTGTGGTGCAACTTATTATATAGAAATTATTGTTCGGCTTAACGAAAGGAGACCGCGTATGACAAGCGGAGGAAGTTGGAATTGTAGTTCTCATTATATTTGGAAGAACATTCGGAGATAATATGCCTTTCAATCCCAAAATCCATCATCGCCGTAGCATTCGTTTGAAAGGATACGATTATTCGCAGGCAGGATTGTATTTTGTAACGATATGTTGCGAGGACGGATTGTGGCGTTTCGGCAAAATAGAAAACGGCAAAATGATATTAAACGATTTCGGACAGATTGCGTTGCAAGAATGGCAAAAATTACCCGAACGTTATCCGAATATCATTTTAGACGCGTTTCAAATAATGCCAAACCACGTTCATTTCATTTTTGAAATCGTAGGGGCGACCCTCGCGGTCGCCCAAAATGATGTTGCGGCGGTCGCCCAAAATAATGTTGCGATTGTCCGCGATGATGCGGTTACCGATGTAGGGGCAACCCTCGCGGTTGCCCAAAATGAAAATACGGTTGCCCAAAATGAAAACGTAACCGCGAATTTCAACAGGGCGACCGCGAGGGTCGCCCCTACGGATGTTCCTGCAAAAATAACCGTTGGAAATATTATTGGTGCATACAAATCATTGGTAGCAAATCGTTGTTTGGAATTGTGTAAACAACGAAGTGATTCGTTGGGAAAATTGTGGCAACGCAATTACCACGAACACATTATCCGCGACCGAAACGTGCACGCACAAATTGCCGAATATATCGAAAATAATCCCGCGAAATGGGAAACGGATTGTTATCACACAACATAAACGCAAAAATTTATGATTACCTACCAAACCCAAAACACCAATTTCCCCAACATATCCAAACGTGAAACCACGAAATGGATAAAATCCGTTGCGCAAACGTACAACAAAAAAATCGGCGAAATTGCCTTTATTTTTTGTTCTGACGATTGCATTTTGAAAATAAATAATGAATATTTACAGCACGATTATTATACCGATATTATCACGTTCGATTATTCGGAGGGAAACACCATTTCGGGCGATATTTTTATCAGTCTTGATACCGTAAAATCGAATGCCGAAAAATTCGGCGAAAGTTTTGAAAAAGAATTGTATCGAGTTATCATTCACGGAATTTTGCACCTTTGTGGACAAGGCGACAAAACACCTGACGAACGCACCGAAATGACACGAAAAGAGGATTTGGCACTTGCAGGTTTTTTCGCAATTCTTTAAAAAGTAAGGAGCAGGCATCTCGCTCACTCCTTACCAACCAACTACAATTATGAAAAAACCAACAAAATTCGGTTGTCGGAAATTCCGCTAAACGAATTTCGCTGTGTCGAAAAAAACCGTTACAGTGCTTCTAAAAACACAAAAACGTTTTTTAATTTCTTTAATTAACAACCAAAAACAAATTATCCTGTTTTCCAACGTTTAATGCAGGTAACATCATATTTGTTCAACATCTGTTCTAAATCTTCATTATCTACTTCCATAACGACTATACATTTACTCGATTCCTTTTTTTCCACCACGATAAAATCGGTAACATCAAGGTCTAATACCTTGGCTATTTGTTTCAATCTTTCGATGTCTATCGATTGCCTTTGGAAAATACTATATACATTTGCACGACTGCAATGTATGGTTTTGGCAAAATCGCTGATTGACATTTTTTGTTCTTTTAGGGTTTTTCGTATCATTTGACCCATGTTTATACCGTCTGTTGTTTCTTCGAAGTTCATAGCTTTCAGTTTTAGTTTAAAAATTTTCAACTTGTAAAAACGACACAAAAGTATTTGGTTTTTTTGTTGTACCGCAAAATTTTTGTATCAATAAATTTTATATTGCGTTTGTTTTTTCTACATCACGTTTTTCAATCAATGTTTCGCCTGCAAAATTATGCCTGAATTTAGGCTCTCACAAGGCATTTCGAGAGAATAAAGGGAAGGGAAACACTCAAATAAAGAGGGAAAATTGAACATGAGTCAATGTATCAACATTTTAAGAGGATTAAGAAAAAAATCCTCTTAAAATGAAACAAACTTAATACTTGCGAAACAAAAAGTGTTGGAATTTATTTTTTGAAATCGGAAATAAATCTACAATTTTTATCGTTTTGGTCACTCTTGGAAAATCAAGCGAATTTGTTCGCTCGGTTTGCTAAGAATGATGAAAAATCTATATTTTTTCGGAATTTATTTTGGAAAATCATTTTTTAAAACTATTTTTGTCGTTGATTTTCAGAACCTTGCGTTCGTTGTTCGCCGAACTGCGAACTGTTTTTTGAAAAATCGAATTTTAATAAGATGCAATTATTCAACTTTTTTAAAAATAAAAAATGAACATTAAAAAAATATTACCGACAGTTTTTTTAGCGATAAGCATATCGCTTTCGGCAGACGAAATCGTGATTATTCTCGATGATGTTGTCGTTACTGCACAAGGTCGCGAGGAACTAATGTCGGAAGTTCCGATTACGATGAGTACGTTGAGAGGTCATTTTTTGGAACAAACAAACACCCAAAATTTGGTGGATTTGGCAAATTTTGTTCCCGGATTGAATGTCCGAATTCAAACGCCGCATCGCCCGACATTCGTCATTCGCGGATTGACAAGCGATGAAGTCAGCCCAACGGCACAACCGCGCGTTTCGACTTATTTTAACAACGCGCCGATAAGTCGTGCATCGATGGCAAAAAGCAATTTGCTTGATATGGAGCGCGTTGAAGTGGTAAAAGGTCCGCAAGGAACGCTTTTCGGGCGCGGTTCGCAAATCGGCGGAATTAATTTCATTACCCGAAAACCAACTTCTAATTTCGAAGGACATATCAGCGCAGGAATCGGAAATTTCGGAATGAAAGAAGTGGAAGCCGTTGTGAATGCTCCGATTATCGACAATAAATTGATGGTGCGTTTTGCAGGAAATCACAGATACCGCGATGGATTTGTCGAAAATCTGTCGGGCGGAAACAATCTGGGCGATGAAAATTCGACCAATGCGCGTTTATCGCTTCGTTATTTGCCGATGCACAATTTCCGCATCGATTTGATTGTTGATTATCAAAACGACCGCGACAACGGAACGCCTTTTATGAGCAAGCGTTTTCCGAATACGAGAGGCGAAAGAGATATTTTCAACCTGCAAGCATCGCTCGACCCGAATACGGAATTTTACAACAGACGCGAACTTTTCGGCACGATGCTCGATATGCGCTACCAAATTAACGACCGAAATTACATCACTTCGCTTACTTCGTTCCACGATAATTGGGTTAGTTCGCGTTGGGATGGCGACGGAACGCAAGCCTCTGCCATTGATATGAGTGAAACCGTCAAGGCAAATCAATTCACACAGGAATTTCGTTGGAATTTCACACAAAATCGTTTCAACGGATTTATCGGTACAAGTTATTGGCGCGAGGATGTGCATCAAACCTACGGCTTCAATCCAAACGAACAGTATTTGGTTTGGCTTCTGATGGACGGAATGATGCCCGGAATGGGATTGGGAAATAATATGATTTTGTCCGACGGAACAACAAATCCGATGTCCAATGAAGAGTTCGCAGGTATGTTAGCAGGCATGGGAATGATGTTTCCTATGCCTTTGCCTCCGCTGACCGCACGCCAAGAAATGAGAAATACATCTGCCGTAAACAGTGCGTTCGATATTTTTGCTAATTTCGATTACAATATTACGAATAGACTTACATTTACCGCAGGCGTGCGCGGAACATGGGAGAATCTTTCGATAAGAGATTTTACTAATCCGGTAGAAGGAAGTGCGCCATCAACGCTCGGAATGTTGATGCAAATGATGACCACACAAACTTACAATCCCGCAAATCCCAATTTTCTTTTCGCTGTTTCGCCACTTGTGGAGCAAACGAAAACGTATTTTTCGACCATTTGGCGAGCCAATTTGAAATATCGAATTAACGACCGAGCAATGGTTTTTGCAGGTTATTCGGATGGTCGCCGACCGCCTGTTTTGCAACCGACGATTGACGGCAGAATTACCGAAATAAACTCCGAAAAAGTGAATAATTTTGAAATCGGATTTAAGTATTTTGATAGTCGTATTCGCTTCGATGCCGGATTATTCTATTATTTTTACAGAGATTTTCAGGCGGCTTCTTTCAAAAATTTCTACACGATTGTTCCGGTTGATAGAGCCGAATCGTATGGTGCAGAGTTCAATCTGAACGTATTATTGTACGGCGATGGTGTTTTTCGTTTGAACGCTTTCGGGAATTATGCTTACATTCACGCTCGTTTCAAAGACGATGTAGAGTTTGACGGCGACACCTATGAATTTAAAAATAATCGTTTTCGCCTCACGCCCGACCACAGTTTTTCGCTCGGACTGAATGCAAGAGCCAATATCACGAACGATATTGATGTAACTTTCACGCCGACATACAGTTGGAGAAGCAAAGTGTATTTTGAGGACGACAACAATCCCGAACTCACGCAAGATGCTTTCGGTGTGTTGAATTTGAGTTTGGCTTTTCATTTTCACAGACCATCGCTTAATGTGTCGTTTTTTGCTCACAACGCTACAAACGAACAATACATTATCAGTGCAGGAAATACAGGATTGATGTTCGGCGCACCGACATTCGTTCCCGGACTTCCGCGAACTTTTGGAACAAGAGTTAGATGGAATTTTTAAACCGGTTGGAAAGTATAGACACAAAAAAATGGCTACCTCACGACAGCCAGCTTTTTATTAACCTTAAATCTAATACACTATGAAAAAAATCACATGCAAAAATAATTTTTATGCAGTTACCATCCAAAAGTTTTTGATTTAAAATGGTTTTTATAACATTTATTTGGTTTTAAAAAGGTCGAAAAGGTGTCATTGCGGACTTGGCTCGCCGCTCGAACCTGTTCGCTTGGCTTGCCAAAAATCTCATCAATTTGGAGATGCTGAAACAAGTTCAGCATGATGCTTGTTCGCACCTTTCGTGCTTTCGTGCTTTTCGCCCTTTCGTGCATAAAAGTACGATTTTCCCTCCGATTTTCTATCAAAAGTTACAATTTCCTCGTTCGGGCGATTTTGAAAAAAGCAAAGTATTCCCAAATCGCCCGCACAACAAAAGCTGTGCAACGCAAAAATCGACAGGAAAAAATAAAAAAGCGGTTGATTGTAAAAAATTGCCATTCCGGCAATAGCATTAACTCCGACAACAAGCATCGGAGTTAATGCTACAATTTTAAATTGCTTGTAATTAAACACTTCACCATCGGCTTGAACGTAAAAAAGAAATTTTTTCAATTTCATTCCGAAGGAAACTTTTTTCGCACCAACATATTTGTAAGCCAACGCGTGAAGCAATTCGTGAAACAAAATGCCGAAACTGAACAAAAAAACAGCACCAACAACAAGATACACAAGAAAAACATACTCGCGTGAAGCCAAAATCTGACCAAACGCTGTACCGAAACCAAACATAAAAACGAACAATCCAAGCAATTGATACACAATTGCGACGCGCGCCCAGCCTTTATTTTCAAGCAATTCGCGTATTACAAAAGATTTAATTTCGTTGTGATGCAATTCGGCGATTTTTTCGTAATTCGGATTGTTTATTATTTCGGTGTAATTCATTTTTTTACTTGTTTCCTACCAAAAGTCAGGTCTATTTAATGGGACGCAAAATAGTGATTTCAACCCGTAATTCGCATTCTTTATTTTCAGTCATTTTCAATTCTATATCAAAATCCGATTCGAAAAGTTGGTCTTGTCGAATGCGAAATTTTTCAAATTCACTTTCGGCAAATTCTTTGGCTATTTCGTGGGTAATTTTACCCTTGTCTTGTAAAATTTCGCGGTCGTCAGTCATTAGAAACAAGTCCAAACGTTTTACCCAATCTTCCATTGTCATTGGAATTTGATGTTTGGCACGGTCTTCCGTCAAATCAAGATAGGCATTCACAATTCTGCCAAGCGACTCCAATTCCTGCTCTTTGAGATAATTTTTAGCGATAACGACATCGGTTTTTACGATTTTTCCGTCAGGCGCACGCTCCCACGAAGTCAAACCCATATTTTCCTTCTCAGCATTGGCGCGGGAAACAATCAATTCGGCAACCGTATGTCCGTGAACGGCAAAATGGAGTTTGTTTTGAACTTTCGCAAAAAACAGTCCTGTAGTGGGTGCATCTTTGTTGTAATCCATTGCCGTTGCGTAAATATCAGTAATTTTTTGATAAAAACGCCTCTCGCTCAAACGGATTTTGCGAATTTCGGCAAGCAAATGTTCAAAATAATCCTCATCGAGAAACGCGCCGTTTTCCATTCGTTTTTTTATCATTGAAATAAAGACTTGTTATCTCACAAAAAAGCCTTATATTTGAGTGTTAACCAACGTGTACTTAAATTATGAGTAGCAAGTATGCAAAGGTAACAAAAAACCAAATAGAAAAGTAGATT
>Ga0136643_10004823_pt1 | contig 18794 bp, 20 predicted proteins | sample TergutLab28metaG_FD_96883 | JGI IMG/M metagenome (GOLD analysis project Ga0136643, IMG submission 96883) | Labiotermes labralis P1 segment gut microbial communities from Petit-Saut dam, French Guiana - Lab288 P1 (version 3) (version 3) | ecosystem: Host-associated > Arthropoda: Insects >...
CACAGTGTATCGTTCCCATATACAAAGATGATACTGCAGAAGCTTTAGCCGCCCGGGTTTTACAACGGGAACATATATTTTTGGTGGAAGTATTGAACGAAATTATAATTCCATCCTACGGATGAAAGGAGCAGCCAAATGCCCGGATTTTTAGCCCACTACATTGCAGGACAGGCCGTAAGTAATAGTATTGCCATAAATATACGTGAAAAAATTAAACAATATGAAAGATTATATAATTTAGGTACACAAGGCCCGGATATATTTTTCTATTACTTCCCAGGGCATATGCGCAAGCGTTCCCGGGGTATAGGCAGTGAAATGCACCAAAATAATTTAGGGCCATTTATTACAAAAATGGCACGGCTTGCAAAGGGTTTTGATGCGGAGGATAGAGACTTGCTTTTTGCCTATACGGCAGGGTTAGTTATGCATTATGCCTTGGATACCTGTGCCCACCCCTATGTGTATGCCAGAACCCATCAAGATACTGCTACAAAGCTTAAAAACAGTGCGGATCATCGTGTTTTTGAAACGGCTATAGATATTGCGCTATTAAAATTAGTAAGCGGTAAAAAGCCAGCAGACTACAGCCAGTGGGAATTGATTTGCGCAGAAAACGTACATTTGGCGATGGCTGCAAAGGCCATGAGCCATGCAATAAAATCTGTTTACCACCGGGAAATTCCACCTAAGGACGTTTTTAAAGCCATGAGGCACATGATAGGCCTTACTAAACTTTTAAGGTCTCGCCGAGGGCGGCGTAAAAAGTGGATGGAACTTATAGAAAATCTATCCTTGCGCCAGCCAATATTCTCTAGTATGGTTCATGCACAGACAGTGGATGGGAGCTTAGATTACTTGAACGAACAAAAAACGCCGTGGCAGCCCCCATGGGAAGAAACTGATTTTTGCACCGATAGTTTTATAGATCGCTACCACCAGGCGGTAGAAAGCGGGCTACAAATGATTCAATATTTATATAATTATGTATATGAAGACTTGCCGAAAAAGCTTTTATTAGACAAACTGGGTAATCGTTCATTAAAAACAGGCCTGCCATGCGAACAATTATAGTTATTGGTGGAGGCCCGGCAGGTATGTTTGCCGCAATTGCCGCCGCAGAAAATGGTGGGAATGTAACCCTGCTTGAAAAAAACGAAAAACTTGGCAAAAAGCTTTACATTACGGGCAAAGGGCGCTGCAATTTAACCAATAACACGGATATCCAGGGGCTGCTGTCCCATACAATATCAAACCCGCGCTTTATGCAAAGTGCTTTTCACGCCCTTGATGCACAGGCATTGATGGGGTTTTTTGAAAGCCACGGCACACCACTTAAAACAGAGCGGGGGGGCCGCGTTTTCCCCCAAAGCGATAAAGCGGATGATATTACAAAAACCATGGGGCTGTATATGCGCCGGCTAGGGGTTAATGTAAAGCTTAATTGCACCGTGCAGGAGATATTGCCTAACTCAACCAATGGCTTTATCATTCACACGTCCATCCAAACCTTTCATGGGGATGCCGTAATAATCGCCACAGGTGGACTATCTTATCCATCAACAGGTTCTACTGGGGACGGTTTTAAATTCGCACAACTATTAGGTCACTCCACTACAAAAACTTATCCATCCCTTGTGCCAATAGAAGTTTCCGAACCATGGGTGGCAGACCTTGAAGGGCTGAGCCTGCGCAATGTAAAATGTACAGCGAAACTTTTGGGTAAAAAAACTGTTAATATATATGAGGAAACTGGCGAAATGCTTTTTATGCGTACCGGTATTACCGGGCCGATAATATTGCGTGGGAGTGCATTTTTAACGGATAAATTACATGAAGCTACTCCAATTAAAATCGAAATTGATTTAAAACCCGCATTAAGCCATGAGCAGTTAAACCAACGCATTTTACGCGACTTTGCCGAAAGTCAAAACAAAAACTTTGCAAACGCATTAGATGCACTTTTGCCCAAGAAACTTATAGATACAATTATTATGCTTTCGAAAATTTTGCCGGATAAAAAAGTGAATGCCATAACAAAGCAAGAACGGCAAAATCTCGTTTCTCTCTTAAAAGCGCTGCCGCTTACGCCTACAAAAACTACAGGGTATAGAGAGGCCGTCATAACCAAAGGCGGCGTTGCTGTAAAAGAAATAAACCCATCCGCAATGATGTCGAAAAAAATACCAGGCTTATTTTTCGCCGGAGAAGTGCTGGATGTGGATGCTATGACGGGTGGTTACAACCTACAGATTGCGTTTTCTACAGGATATCTTGCAGGGCGTTCTGCAGTATTATAGTTTTATGGATTTCAACTGGTAAGAAATCCTTACCAGTTGAAATTTTACACCTCCCTAAAAAGAAAGGAATATAACCAAATATGACAACCCCTGAAAATTTCGCCATAGCAATAGATGGTCCAGTTGGTGTTGGAAAAAGTACTACCGCCAAATTAGTAGCTCAAATGTTAAAAATAAACTATATCGACACGGGTGCGATGTACCGCACCGTGGCACTATACGGTATACAAAACGGAATAGACCTATCAAACCCAGCTGAACTAGAAGATTCTTTGCGAAACATAGAAATCAACCTGTTTCATATAAACGGCGTTCAGCGCGTAGATTTAAATGGAGCAGATGTAACAGACCTGCTTCGCACCCAAGAAATTTCCGATGCCACATCCAGGTTAGTTGCAGTTAACCCGGTAGTACGAGAAAAGTTAATAGAAAAACAACGGCAAATAGCAAAAACCAGTGCAGTTGTAATGGATGGCCGGGATATTGGCAGCTATGTTTTGCCTAATGCAGACGTAAAAATATATTTGGATGCTGCGCCGGAGGTTCGGGCCCGCCGCCGCACATTAGAAATGGAAGCAAAAGGACAGCCCGCGGATTTTAACCGAATTTTGCAAGAAACTATAGAACGAGACGAGCGGGACAAAAATCGTCCAATAGCACCGCTTGTGCGTACACCCGATGCAATATGTATCGATACCGCAGAAATGACACCGGAAGACGTTGCAAAAAAAATCATAGCTTATGTAAATTAAGACTGGGGAGGAACTCATATGTTCTATAAAACTATACGAGGGGTAGCCATTGCGTTATCTCACATTATGTATCGTTTCGAGGTAAGCGGTGCAGAAAACATTCCCAAAGATGGCGCGTTCATACTTTGTGGAAATCACATTAGTGCCTATGACCCTATTGCGCTGGCGGCGTTTTCAAAACGTCAGCTTAGGTTTATGGCAAAGCAGGAACTGTTTAAAACCCAGCCATTAGGCGGGTTTCTTAAGGCGCTTGGTGCGTTTCCGGTCAATCGCGGCACTACAGATATGCAAGCCTACCGAAATTCTATAAATGCTTTGAAGGAAGGTTATGGCTTTTTAATTTTTTCTCAAGGAACACGCATGACGGATTTTGAAAACGCAAAAGGTGGTGTTGCGGTTTTTGCGTTAAAATCCGGTGCGCCTGTTGTGCCGGTGGGCATTACAGGGCCATATCGCTTTCGGTCTAAGGTCAAAATTAAAATTGGCGAACCCATTTCTATGGAAAAATATCAAGGTCAAAAAGTTAAAACCGAACTTATTAACGAAGTAATGGGGGTAATTGCCGAACGCGTTACGGCGCTTTTAAATTAAAATCAATCATTTTACTTGCGCTAACCAGGGTTTATGCTTATAATTACAATATTAAATCAAATTTTTCGTTAAATTTAAAAGGAGGTTATACGCTATGAAATTGGTAATGGCTATTATTCATGACGAAGATGCGTTTCACATCATCGATCATCTAGGTTCGAAGGGCTTTAGTGTTACAAAGCTTGCCTCAACAGGTGGTTTTTTACGGTCTGGTAACACAACGCTTATTTGTGGCGTAACAGAAGAACGTATACCCGAATTAATAGAGACAATTGAGCAAAGATGTAAGAGCCGCAAACAAATAACATCAGTTAATACAATGAATGTAAACGCCAACGAAAGCTTTACACCTTACCCCGTAGAAGTTACGGTGGGCGGTGCAACCATTTTTGTTATGGGCGTTGAGGAGTTTAAAAAAGTCTAATGCACGCTCAAATTTTAGTTGGTGATGGGGACAAAGTCCGCGCCCTTGCGCACACAATTGCAAAGGGAATCAACTGCCTAAACTCTAGTAAGCAAGAAAATCCTTGTGATAAATGCATATCATGCAGAGTGTTTGAATCAAACAACCACCCGGACACTTTTTATGTAAAAAAAACTAAGCAAAGCAGTATTGGCGTGGACGATGTGCGTGAGCAAATTGCCCACCCCATGTCTACAAAGCCCATAGGTTATAAGTACAAAGTTTTTATTATCGATAAAGCAGAAACACTTACCCCGGCGGCGCAGAGTGCCTTGTTAAAAACTATCGAGGAACCTGCGCCATATGGTGTTTTTTTGTTTCTTGCACCCAACCAGCATAATTTTTTACCTACCATTTTATCTCGCTGCCACTTGCGCAAAGTTCAGGGAGAGACAAGCCAAAATACAGACCTTAAAGCTTTAGCAGAAGAAATAGCTGACACCGCACATGACTTTGATTTGCTGGAGGCATTTAGGACTTACAAAAAATTTGAGCCTTATAAAGATTCAAAAGAAACTTTACTGGAAATACTCGACTTATTATATCGTGCTTATGGCGAAAAGATAACCGCAAGTTTAAACCCGCCAGACCAGTGGTTAAACGCCATTTTGGCAATTACTCATACAAAAAATATACTTTCTCAAAACGGAAATATTCAGCTTGCAATAGAATTAATGTTTGCGAATATGGCACAGGACAAGGGTTAAGTTGTTGTTCTAAAAGGAGGCATTTGCATAGTGACAATCAGTGGAGTACGCTTTAAAGATGCAGGAAAAATCTATTATTTTGATATAGGTAAATTAAACGAAAAACAACTTACTTTAGGTACGCCTGTAGTTGTAGAAACAGGGCGAGGCGCAGAATATGGCGTAATCGCACTTGAAAAACATGATGTAGAAGTGCAAAGCCTGCCCCAGCCGGTTCGTAAAATATTGCGCATTGCCACGGAAACCGATACAGCGCAAGAAGAGTTAAATCGCCAGCGCGAGACCGAAGCCCATGCAACATGTCTGGAAAAAATAAAGGAACATGGGTTGGACATGCATTTAGTTAATGTGGAGCTGACCTTTGATCTTAGTAAGATAATCTTCTTTTTTACAGCAGATGGCCGTGTAGATTTCCGCGAGCTGGTAAAGGATTTGGCTTCTACCTTCCGTATGCGTATAGAATTGCGCCAAATTGGTGTGCGTGACGAAGCTAAAATGCTAAACGGTATTGGAATTTGTGGGCGTACATTATGCTGCGCAACTTTTCTTGACGAATTCCATCCTGTTTCTATAAAATCTGCAAAGGATCAGGGGCTTAGCCTTAATCCTACAAAAATATCAGGTATATGCGGTAAACTCATGTGCTGCCTTAAATATGAGGAAGAGACATATGCCCATTTAAACGAAGGTATGCCGAGTGTTGGTGATAAAGTGCGTACACCAGATGGAGATGGCGTTGTTTTATCTGTAAATATACTTCGCCAAGCTGCAAAAATAGCAGTGCAAATAAAAGGTCAAGACGATACAAAAGCAGACAATTATTCTGTAAAAGATATAAAGATTTTAGAACGAGGACACCACTGCGAAGGTGGCTGCGGATGCGGCAAATGCCATAAGCACCAGCCCCATCAGTCAAAGGAAGAGAGTTAAAGAAAATTAAATTTGATTTAAATTTGGAGGAAAATTAAAATGGATGCATTAAACATGATTAAAGATTTGACACAGGCATTTGGCGCACCGGGTTTTGAAGATGATGTGCTTGAAGTTGCAAAAAAATATGTACCCGCCGGGTATTCATCACGTCGTGATAGTATTTTGAATTTTTATATGGAAAAAGAAAAGAATGAAGCCTTGCCAACAATTTTAATCGATGCCCATTCCGACGAAATTGGTCTTATGGTTCATGGAATAAAGCCTGATGGCACACTTGTGTTTACCACTTTGGGCGGATGGGTTCCTGCGGCGCTGTATGCACAAAAAATGATTGTAAAAACCTTGGATAATAAATTTATTTCCGGGGTAATTGCATCTACCATGCCACATTTTGGCGGCAATGCAAGTACTAATCCAACAATAGAAGGTATGACACTAGATATTGGTGCGGCTTCTAAAGAAGAAGTTATTGATAAATATAAAATAGATATTGGCTGCCCTATTGTACCTGCGCTAGGTTTTGAAAAATGTGATGATATAATGATTTCTAAAGCTTTTGACGACAGGATTGGCTGTGCTGCTGTTATTGGCGTGCTTGACCAAGTAAAAGACCTACAACTTGGCGTAAACGTTGTTGGTGTATTAACCAGCCAAGAAGAAGTGGGGTTAAGAGGCGCTAAAGTGGCAGCAAATCAAGTAAAACCACAAATTGCAATTTGTTTTGAAGGCGCACCGGCAGATGATACGTTAGTTGCGCCATATATGGTACAAACATCACTTGGCAAAGGGCCAATGCTGCGCCATATAGACGGCAGCATGATTGCTAACCCACGCTTCCTGCGCTTCGCACTGAATGTAGCAAAAGAAAAAGATATACCGGTGCAAGTATCCGTACGCACTAAAGGTGGTACAAATGCTGCAAGTTTTCAAGTTTCCAGTGATGGGGTTCCAACAATTGTAATTGGCTGTCCTGTGCGTTATGCACATAGCCATAATTCCATGGCGTCTATGAACGACTATGAAAATGCGGTTAAATTAGCTGTGGAAATTGTAAAAGCATTAAATATGGAAATTATAGCAGGTTTTTAATTGTGAAAATTTAATGTTAATTATAGCCAATATAAATTCACTATGATATACTTATCTGTGGTGCATAAATTTAAGATTTGGAGAGTGTGCGGTCATGAGTTCATCGCAAAAATTTACAAGTGTGTTAGAAACAATCGAACCAACAAAACTAAAGCTTACAGTAACGGTTAGTCCAGAGGCTTTTCGTGCAGGTCTGCACGAGGCGTATACTAAAAATAAAGGGTACTTTACCGTACAAGGTTTTCGCAAAGGTAGAGCCCCTCGCAAAATGATAGAGCAATTATATGGCCGCGAAGTTTTTTATGAAGATGCGCTAAATGCAATACTTCCAGAGGCCTATGAAGCTGCCCTTGACGAGCATGAGTTAGAACCTGTATACCGTCCGGAAATTGAGCCGGGCCCGGCAGGTGAAAATGAAGGCGCTATTTTTTACGCAACATTTCATATTCGTCCAGAAGCAGAAATTGATGGCTATTATGGGTTGACATACCCTAAAAATGATGCTGAGCCTACAGATGATGAAATAGAACAAGCCATAGCCGCAGAGCAAGCAAAGAGTGCCACGCAGGTAACTGTTGACCGGGCTGCGGAAATGGGCGATGTTGTAATTATAAATTTTAAAGGCTTTATTGATGGGGAGCCTTTTGAAGGCGGCGAAGGTAACGATCATGAGCTTACCCTAGGCGCGAAACAATTTATTGATACCTTTGAAGAGCAGCTTGTCGGCCATATAGCCGGTGATGATATTACGGTTAATGTAACCTTCCCGGAAGAATATCACCATGCAGAATATGCAGGCAAAGCGGCAACTTTTGAAGTTGAAATTCTGGATGTGCAGGGCAAAATTTTACCTGAAATTGATGATGAATTTGCAAGCAATGTATCTGACTTTGATACCTTGGCGGAATACCGTGCGGACCTTACCGCATCTATTAAGAAAAACAAAGAAGCAAACCTAGAAAATATGAAGCGCGGCCATATAATGAAACAGCTTGTTGAAAAGGTGATCGTTGATGTGCCGGAAGATATGTATCTTGCCCGCCTTGATGATATGATGGATGAGTTTGCAAGGCACATACAAATGCAAGGTATGAATCTTGAAACCTATATGCGTTTTACAGGAATGACACCTGAGCAGCTTAAAATTGGATGGCGTGCACAGGCGGAAACAGAAGTAAAAAATATGTTAACCCTTGAGGCTATTGCAAAAAAAGAGAGCATAACTATAACAGATGAAGAGTTTGCCGAGCGTCTTGGTAAAATGATAGTGAAAGAAGGCGACGAGCTTACAGGCATTATAGAATCTTTGCATCCAGCACGCCGCAAGGAGTTTAACCGCTCTGTATTATGCGAAAAGGCGATGGAGCTTGTGCTTGAGAAGGCAATTGAAGTAGATGAGCCAATGCCTGTGTTTAGTGCGGATGCAGAAAACACTAAAGAAGAGCCAAAGGAAGAACCAAAACCCAAAGCGAAAAGAGCACCAAGAAAAACCAAAGAAAAACCGGCGGCTAAAGATATAGCTGAAGAAACCCAGTTAACTCTTGAAGATATGACGGATAAAGCATAATGAAAGGCGGAGAATTTAAATGGCAAATTTAGTACCTTATGTAATAGAGCAGACAAGCCGGGGAGAACGTTCTTACGATATTTATTCTCGTCTTTTGAAAGACCGTATCATTTTTCTTGGTGATGCAGTAAGTGATGTAAGCGCGAGCTTAATCATTGCTCAACTACTGTTCTTAGAGTCGGAAGATCCGGATAAAGACATTAGCTTATATATTAACAGCCCAGGTGGGGTTATAACATGTGGCATGGCAATTTATGATACAATGAACCATATCAGATGTGATGTATCCACCATTTGTGTTGGTATGGCGGCAAGTATGGGCGCGTTTCTGCTGGCAGGTGGTGCAAAGGGTAAACGTTTTGCCTTGCCTAACGCAGAAATTATGATTCACCAGCCGTCTATATCGGGCGGTTTAGGTGGGCAAGCTACAGATATTAAAATTTATGCAGACCGTATTATTCAAACAAAAAAGAAGCTGAATCAAATTATAGCAGATAACACAGGTCGGCCTGTTGATAAAATCGCAGAAGATTCTGAACGTGATTACTTTATGTCTAGTGAAGAAGCACTTGAATATGGTTTAATTGATAAAATAATCAGCCGAAGGGAGAATATCTAATGCCAAAAAGACCAGAAGGTCGTGACGCTGTAAGATGTTCGTTCTGTGGCGGTACGCGGGATAATGTAGGTACGCTTGTTGCAGGCCCTACTAATGTATATATATGTGCAGACTGTGTTGACAGATGCTGCGGAATTTTAGACGCGGGTGAGGAGGAGTCTCAAACATATCATGAGGATCTTAATTTACCTAAACCCCAAGAAATTAGAGAATATTTAGATGAACATGTTGTAGGTCAAGACCAAGCTAAGGTTGCCCTTAGTGTTGCTGTGTATAACCACTACAAGCGTATTGCAATGCGGTATGATACGCCGGGTGATATTGAAATACAGAAAAGTAATGTGCTTCTGATAGGGCCTACGGGTGTTGGTAAAACCTATCTTGCGCAAACACTGGCAAAGTATTTGCAGGTGCCTATTGCTATTGCTGACGCAACAAGCTTAACGGAGGCGGGTTATGTCGGTGAAGATGTTGAGAATATCCTGCTAAAGCTGATTCACGCGGCGGATTTTGATATTGAGCGTGCTGAGCGGGGTATCATTTATATTGACGAAGTGGACAAAGTTTCTCGCCGTGGTGATAATCCTTCTATTACAAGAGACGTAAGTGGTGAAGGTGTGCAGCAGGCGCTATTAAAGATACTTGAAGGCACCATTGCTTCTGTTCCACCGCAAGGTGGACGAAAGCACCCTCATCAGGATTTTATTCAAATTGATACGTCAAATATACTTTTTATATGTGGTGGTGCATTTAGCGGCCTTGAAAAAGTTATTGAGCAGCGTATGAATCAGAAAGTAATCGGTTTTGGTGCGGAAGTTAAGACGAAGGTAGAAAAACGTGAAGATGAAATTTTCAGTCATGTTCAACCGGCGGACTTGCATAAGTTTGGGCTTATTCCTGAATTAATTGGTCGTTTGCCTGTTATCGTTACCTTGGATAATTTAGATGAAGAGACACTGCTTAATATTTTGACCCAGCCACAAAATGCAATTACCAAGCAATATCAATATTTGATGGAACTTGATAATGTGTATTTGGATTTTGAGGAAGATGCCTTGCGGGCCATTGCTCAAAAAGCACTAGCCCGGGAGACAGGTGCTAGGGGACTTCGGTCCATTGTAGAAAGTATTTTGATGGAGACGATGTACTCTATTCCGTCAGATACAACAATTGAGCGGTGTATTGTTACCCGGGAAACGGTTGAAGATGGTAAGCCGCCTATTATTGTTAAAAATGAAAATCGTGTGCCCATATATCGTAAGCCAACCCCACGGCGTAGGCCTAGAAGACGGGCATCGGTTAGTTAGTTTGATATAGGAAAGGGATGTCAATGACATCCCTTTTTTTGTTAGTTTAAAACCCTAAAGCTTTTTCCATTTCTGTAACTAGATTATCAAATACGGTAAGTGCTTCGTGTACAGGTGCCGGAGAATTCATGTCTATGCCGGCTTTCTTTAAAATTTCAATAGAATAATCGCTGCTTCCGGCTTTTAAAAAGTTGATATAGTCTTCCAGCACCTTTGGGTCGCCGGATTGTAGCCGCTTATTAAATGCAATTGCCGCAGAGTAGCCTGTGGCATATTTGTATACATAAAATGAGCTGTAAAAGTGCGGGATTCTTGCCCATTCGAAGTCTATTTGCTCGTCAATTATCATGTCTGGGCCGTAGTATTTTATATTGAGGTCCCGGTAAACTTTGTTTAGTGATTCAAGGGTTAAGGGTTCGCCGTTTTCTGCCATGTGATGGATTATCATTTCGAATTCGGCAAACATGGTTTGTCTAAAAATTGTGCCACGGAACTGTTCTAAATATTCTCCAAGCAAATAAGTGCGCACGTTTTGGTCGGTAGTGGTTTTTAGCATGTGGTCGATGACGAGGGTTTCATTTACGGTGGATGCTATTTCCGCCAAAAAAATGGTGTAGCTGGCATACACTTTGGGCTGTGTTTGCCAAGAATAATAGCTGTGCATTGCGTGGCCCATTTCGTGAGCCAGGGTAAACATGTCGCCAATTGTATCGTTATGGTTAAGCAGTACGTATGGATGGCCGCCAAAGGCGCCCCAGGCATATGCGCCGCTTTGCTTGCCTTCATTTTCGTATACGTCTATCCAGCGGTCATTCATGCCTTTTTCCATTTCTGTAATGTAGTTTTTTCCCAGTGGCTTTAGGCCTTCTGCTACTGTTTTCTTTGCATCGGCATATGACATTTTTATGTCGGCTTCTTTAGCCAATGGGGTGTAGATGTCGTACATATGGAGTTCGTCCAACCTAAGTGCTTTTTTGCGAAGGGCAACATAGCGATGCATGGATGGCAGGAATTGATGTACGGTTTCAATGAGTTGATCGTACACACTGCGTGGGATGTTGTCCCCAGAAAGCTCCGCACTTAGAGTGCCTTCGTACTTGCGGGTTTTTGCAAAAAAGATATCTTTTTTTACGCTTGAGCTTAACATGGTAGCCAGTGCGTTTTTCAGCTTCCAAAAAGATTCGTAGTAAGTTTCAAATGCGTCTTTGCGTACACGGCGGTCTGGGGATTGCATGAGTGAAATATATCTGCCGTGGGTAATTTCTACGGTGTTGCCATTTTCGTCGGTTATGGTGCCAAACTTCATGTCGGCACTTCCCAGCATGTCATAAATATTTTCGGCGGCACTGCCTACTTCGGCGGCATTTGCCAAAATTGCTTCAACTTCTGCGCTTAGTACGTGGGCTTTCTGGCGAATAATGTCTTCCAGGTAGTGCTCGTACATTTTTAATTCTGGCGTTGTGGTAATAAAGTTGCGAATTGTATTTTCGTCATGTGTGAGTATTTCCGGCGTTATAAATGATACTGCGGCAGAAAATTTGGTGCTTGTGCTTTCTGCCGTATCTGCCATGGCTTGGGATGCGGATATGCTAGTGTCTTCGTGGAGTTTTAGGTTTGCGTATACATATATGCGGCTAATGATTTCGGATGCTTTAAAGAGTGTGTTTAGACAGTTTGCTAAGGCGTCGCCTGTGGTTAGTTTGCCTTGAAATTTTTCTAAAATTTCGATTTGGCTTTTAATTGCTTCAATGTCTTTGCGCCAGTCGGCTTCGGTGGGGTATAAATCCTCAAGCTTCCATTTATATTCTATTGGAATTTCGTCGCGCTTTTTCTGTTTGATTTCCATAGTTGCCTCCTTTATAATTGTAGCGTTTCCAATTGCTACAAAATTAACACAATTTTTGGGAGGTTACAATGATTAAAAACGTAATATTTGATCTAGGGCGGGTTATGTACACTTATTGGCCGCGAGAGGATTTATTAAACTTGGGTTTTGAGGATGTGAAGGCAGATCAATTAATGGGCTGTATTTTTAATAATCCTATTTGGAGAGAAATAGACAAGGGGTTATGCAGTTTTAAAGAGGGTATTGACAAGATGTGTGCGGAATCGCCGACACATGCCCCAGATATTCGCCGTGTTTTAGATGATAATTGGATTGACAGGGTAGTGAATCTGATGCCTGCATCTGTGGAATTTTTTAAAGAGGTTAAGCAGGCGGGGTATAAAACATATGTAATTTCAGATATGGGGGCGGATGTATTTGCGCACCTGCGTGGGCGGGATGCATTTTTCTTTGACCAAGTGGATGGTATATTAATATCCGCCCATGAAAAGCTGCTGAAGCCGGACCCGGCTATTTTTGAATGTTTGCTTAACCGATATGAACTTGTGCCGGAGGAAACCGTGTTTATAGATGATTTGCCTGGAAATATTGCTGCGGCGAAAGGGCTTGGGCTTAGTGGGATTGTGTTTGTAGATGTTGAGGGGTGCCGGCGGGCGTTTGACTTGTTGGGATGTAATTAGGTGGTATCAATATGACAGATAGGTATAAAAGTATCATTGATAATTTTGTGCGTTGGGGTATTGCTTCCAACAAATTGCATGCCGCTTTAGTTCTTGGTTCTCAGGCAAGAAAAAATCTTGTGGCAGATGAATACTCAGACTTAGATATAGTAATGATCGTGGATGAGCCAGATTATTTTATGTTTACCGACCAATGGCTTCACGAAATTGGATTGTTCCATGTTTCATTTATAGAAGACACACTAGATGGACTAAAAGAACGACGAGTCATGTTCGATAATGCCCTTGATGTTGATTTTATATTGCGGCCAAAAGATACAATCAAAGCAATTCCAACTGAAGAAATTGCTTTGCTTTTTTCCCGGGGCTATTCATTTTTAATTGATAAGATTGAATTGGAAAATGAGCTAAAATCCCTTTCTGCAACGCCACAGGAATATCATCCCATGACGGAAAGGGATTTTGTTAACATCGTAAATGACTTTTGGTACCATTCAGTTTGGACGGCAAAGAAATTGAAGCGTGGTGAATTGTGGACGGCAAAATTTTGTATAGATTCTTATATGAAGTGGAAATTGCTAACTATTATTGAATGCCATGCGCGAATGAAACACGGAGAAGATTATGATACTTGGTATAATGGGCGTTTTTTAGAACATTGGGCAGAATCTTGGATTATTGATAAGTTGTCGTCATGTTTTGCTCAATACAATCGTGATAGCATTCAAACATCCTTATTATCAACAATGGCATTATTTCGTTTAATAGCTATTGAAGTGTCGGAAAAACTTTATTTTCAATATCCAGAATGTGTGGACGAATATGCTAGTGGAGTGGTTGCAAAAATGTTTCAAGAAAATTCAATATAAATTGCTATAGAAATGAGCATTTTAAGCAGGAGTTTATGGTTTTCTTGCTAAATATAAATCTATCGTATCGTTTATAGCTATTTTACCGCCGAAATTATTGATGGCATTTGATAATTCACTTTCAAGTAAAATGCGGGTTTCATCTTGTCTTGCCCTGTGGTCGGAATTGGTATTAAGTAGTGACATATATTGAGGTGCGTCAAAAACTCTTGTTTGATGATATAGTTTGTACGCAACATCAACAAACCCATATTTACTTACTGTTTCTGCGATTTGCATGCATTTTTCTTCACTGAATTTGTGAATCGTAGAAATTTGGGTTGGGCTGTATTTATTGTAGGCTTTCTGCATTTCAAAATTAAGTTTATCATTAGCTGGTGAAGGGTGATTCCAAAATAAAGCGATAACGCCATCGCTTTTTAAAAGGTTAAACACCTTTGTGTAGCCGACTTCTTGAGGAATCCAATGGAATGCTGTGGCAGAGTAAATTAAGTCATAGTTACTGTTTTCAAGATTTACATTTTCAAAGTCGTCGTTTATGATATCAAAGTTTTGGAATTTTGCGAATTTTTCTTTTGAAAACTTAGCCATATTTTCGCCGAGTTCAATTGCAGTAAGTTCACATCCGGTGTTTAAAAATGGAAGGGTAGCTTGTCCTGTTCCGATGCCTATTTCGAGGGCGTTTTTATTGCTGTCTAAGTTTGCGAATTTTATAACATCCTCGTATAAATCTTTAATATAGGTTGGGCGCATTTTATCGTAATTTAATACATCTTCGTTAAATGTAAGGCGTAAATCCACTTTAATCAACTCCTCATGTACATGTAAAATAAAATTGGGCGTTTGAAGTATGCACAAACGCCCAAATAAAAATTATTGTATTTTTGGTAAACTGGCTGCCGCAACGGATTGACCTACGCGGCGGCTTTTTTCGTCTGGAAGCTGTAGATTTACTTTTGATGCAATTTCCGGATACTCATCTGCCATTACTTTTTTTGCCACGTCCAAAATGATATCTCCGCCTTCTCCGGATACGACTCTACCCATTAAAAGCACATGCTTCATATCGTAGAAAGTGCTGTAGTAGGCTAGGGTGTGGCCTAGGTAGGCGCCAATTGTCTGGTAGATTTTTTCTACGCCATTGGTGTAACCAGACGCGTTGCGCATTTCTTGGATAATTTTTAGCTTTTCGCCTGGCGGCAGATTTTCGTCAAGGTCTATGGAGAGCTTTGGCGCCAGCTTTATTACCGCGTCTTGTGAAAAATATTTTACGCCACAGCCAATGTCACCAGACCATTCGTCCCAGCTGCCATCTGTTTGTCCATCGCAAGGAGCAAAGGCAAGCTCATTAAGCCAGCCTTTTACATTGCCGTCACCGTCAACGTAGCCTCCGGCTTCACTTGTGCCCATGGCGATGCCTAGAATGTTTGTATCTTCGAGGCTCATTGCGCCGGCAAGGGCGGTTACGTCTCCGTCGTTACATACTTCTATTGGGATGTCGCCTATTTCTTTTGCGGCACGAATGTAGATGTCTTTTACGTGTTTGTTAAAGTCGTCTTCTGGTACTTTGATAAATAGAGAGGCAATCATTGTGCGGTTGTCTACATATATACCTGCAGAGCTTATGCCGATGGCGTCTACTCTAGGCATTTTTGATGCGGCGGTTTTAAATGCTGAAACAATTTCATTATAGTGGTAATCTGGGTCGGTTTTAACTTTTGGGAACCAGACAACTTCTTCGCTAAATATGCTTTCGCCATTTACTACGGCGGATACTTTTCTGTCGCTGCCTCCAGCATCAAACCCTATGCGGTAGCCGTCTAAGTTGCGGCCTATGGGTTTTGAGGATTCGTTTGCTTTTGGTGCATTATCGTAGTCGGCATAGTTTACAGCAAATGTATTTTCGTAAACGCGGCCCATTAGGTTCGCATCAAAGGCACGTGGGCCTGTGGGGCTGTAAACGGTTTTTATATGGTCGGCAAGGTCTTTATCTCCGCATATTGTAACTTTATAGCCGCCTACGCAGTATAGGATTGCTTTTACCATGCGTTCGATGTAATACCTGTTTGCATCTGCGTAGTCTGTATTTTCGTGTATTTTTGTGTCATATACGTAAACATAACCGTTGTTGCGCTCGATTGCTATTTTTAGTGGCTTTGTTGCGCCTTGTAAAAAGGCTTGATTAAATTTGTAAAGAGGAACAAAACTTTCGTCCAAAGCAGGTTTGTTTTTTACTTCAAACTCAATATTATGCAGCTTCATTTTAAACACTCCTTCTATTAAAATGGGGCTCTGCCCCAAACCCTCTCGTAAGCTTCGCTTACTGGCCGGGCGGCCTGCCGCTTTGCGGCACCTGCTGCGCAGGAGTCTGCCCCGCCGCTCTGCCGGGCAAAGCCCGGCTACGCTTCCTTCGCATTCGCTACGGGTGTGCGCTGTGCGCACAAATAGTTTTCACATATATTTCTATATAAACATGCCAATGCGTTTGTTTACGTCGTTTTTAAATTTGTCAATGTATGTGCCTATAAAATCCGCAGGGGTAAGGGATTCGTTATTTACAAGTTCTGTAATGTCTAGTGCGTATTCTGCTGCGGCAAAATCGTCTGTAGCGTGGCTGGCAAAGTATGTGGCGTTTGCCCGCTTGCGGCCAAGGCCTGCGAGGTCATAACGCTTTCCGCCTGCAATTTGGGAATGGTATACGCCTAAAAGTGCTGCTTGCAAAAATTCGTCATCGGAGGTGTCGAAGAGTTTTTTCTCATCGTCACAGACCCAGTCTAGTGCGCGCCAAACTTCCATTGAATAAACAGCTTTTGGACGTTTGCCCGCAGGAATTTTGCGCAGGGCTTGTAATACCCTAACGGCAACGGCACAGTGAGTGTCGTGTTTATCTGCAAAGTTGTGTGTAAACAAAACCTCTGGTTGGGTGGCCAAAATTATTTCTACAAGCTCGTCCACCAAATTAGGGTTTGCGTTATCTCTTACTTCGCTGCTTGGGTAATAAAGCTGGAATTGGGCGTTGTATCCGCCTACGGTTGCAGCTTTTTCCTGCTCGATTGCGCGTATTACTTTCATGTCGGCGTCTGTATGGTTTGCGTAAATGCCAGTGCGGGGGGATCCGGCGCCATCTGTTACAGTAACGCCTGTGAATGCTTTACCCTTTTTTTCGTAACATTCTAAAATTCCGCCTGCGGCCATAAGCTCGATGTCGTCTTGGTGGGCTGCTATACACAAATGTGTGGTGTCTGCAAGATTGCCGCCGCTTGTTGCCGGAAAAAACAGTCGTGCGTGTTCCTTACGTAACTTCATGGGTATCACTCTTTCTATAATTGTAATGGTGTTATTGTCTGTAGTTTACCATATGGCAACAGCCTTGGAAAGATGGAAATAATAAAAATAAATGTAAAAAACTCTTGACATTTTTATAGAAAGAATTTACAATGCAAATGTAAAGAACTTTTTACATTTAAAATAGAAAGAGATTAGTGCATATGAGAAATAATATTAAGCAATTGCGAAAAGCGTTTGACTTACGTCAAGAAGATATGGCGGCAAAGCTAGGTGTATCAAGGCAGACTATTATTGCAATCGAAAATAATAAATATAACCCCACACTAGAGTTAGCTATGAAAATTGCAAGATTGCTGCAAAAATCTGTTGAAGAAATTTTTGAGTTAGAATAAGTGGAGGAGAATGACTATGGAAAACTTTATGATGGTTGTTGGTATTGGCGTTGCTATTGTAGCAATTGCCTTTTTGGTGTTTATCTACCGTACTTTTCATGGGGCTTTTATTGCAGAAAAAGATGAGCGTATGCAAATGATTGTTACAAAATCTATGGCGCAAGCATTTATGATATTTTTTATTTTCTACGTGGCGCAATTTATATTTCAAATGATTTCTTTTGAAGCGTACCAAAGATGGTGGGATAATTTTACGAATGGGTTTTATATGCATCCGATGGTTCTTAGTCTTTTTGTTTTGGGAGTCGTGTTGTTTATTAATAAAAGGAAATTTAGTGCGGGTGAGGCGGCTGATTAAGGCAAGGATCGTTCTAAACGCAATTCAACCGGTAAGAGATTCTTACCGGTTGAATTGCGTTTTCCTATAGTATAGGTGGTGTCTTATTTGCTAATTTATTGTAACAGAACCCATTTCTTCAGGGGTTTGTTCTGGGAATGTCCTAATGCGACCATTTGATAATGCTTGCATTGGCACAATGCTGATTTGCGCAGAATCTCCAACTTGAGCATTCGGATTAATTTTAAAACGTAATTCAACATAAAAGTCAGTGATGTGGAGGTCTGCTCTTAGAGCCTCTATGTCCCGCACGATGTTCATTATCCTTGCCTCTGTTGTGGAGTGTAGTGTACTGTTCCAAAATATCGTCATCTGAGACGTTCGAGGTCTTTCGGTAATAGCTCTGATAGTGGTTACTTCGGTCGCAAAGGGAATACTTGCCATGCTGGCAATGTGACGTCCAGTGCTTTCGGTGATGGTCCATCGCGTATTATTCCAGATGTCTACATGTACTGGGGTTCTTGAAATTCCTAAATATGCGACATATTCTAAAATGCCGGGTATTGGTTGCATCATGGTAGAAAAGCTTTCGGTCATTACCGTACGTGAAGATGTATCTAGCGTTATTAGGTTGCTGTCATAGAGAAGTCCAAATCGTAAAGAACTAAAACCATCGCCGTAAAATTCTGTCATGTTTATGCGCACATATGCGTATTCGTTGCCTTGTGATGCTGTAACATTGTCAATAGTAAATCTAAATTCACCTGGAATAAATCCTGGTGCGTCTTCTATTTGCGATGGTCTTCCTAGATAGTAATTTGGTACGCGCAGTGAGAAGTAATCTCTTATGAGGAGAATATCAAGATCACAAATAACACCATCAAAATTAACATTTGCTGCTCTTAAATTGAAATCATATGCGCCAATATTATTGCATTATGTTCTATAGTCATGTTATAGTTATGTAGGCCTTAAGCAGGCAATCAAGCTTTAAGTAATTAAATACAACAACTACAGCAACCATGCGATGCACCAAACATCACATGGCGCG
>Ga0136643_10004826_pt1 | contig 18791 bp, 11 predicted proteins | sample TergutLab28metaG_FD_96883 | JGI IMG/M metagenome (GOLD analysis project Ga0136643, IMG submission 96883) | Labiotermes labralis P1 segment gut microbial communities from Petit-Saut dam, French Guiana - Lab288 P1 (version 3) (version 3) | ecosystem: Host-associated > Arthropoda: Insects >...
CACGACTTACCAGTGCTAGGCTGCGGTGTAATATCAGGATCACTTAACACGACTTACCAGTGCTAGGCTGCGGTGTAATATCAGGATCACTTAACACGACTTACCAGTGTTAGGCTGCGGTATAATATCAGGATCACTTAATACGACTTACCAGTGCTAGGTTGCAGTATAATATCAGAATCACTTAACACGACTTACCAGTGCTAGGCTGCGGTGTAATATCAGGATCACTTAACACGACTTACCAGTGTTAGGCTGCGGTATAATATCAGGATCACTTAACACGACTTACCAGTGTTAGGCTGCGGTATAATATCAGAATCACTTAACACGATTTACCAGTGCTAGGCTGCGGTGTAATATCAGGATCACTTAACACGATTTACCAGTGCCAGGCTGCGGTATAATATCAGGACCATTTAACACGACCTACCAGTGCTAGGCTGCGGTATAATGTCAGGATTCTTCTCATCGCTGTCCCCACTCTCTGTGCCCCCTGGGTCCAATTTGTTGACGGGGCTGCTGCCTTCCTTTTCACCTCCTGAGCCTCCACCCCCAGAAGCAGTACCTCGAACTCTCTGCTCATGAGCCTCCGATTTATGTCGCTTTCGACGATCATCATTACGTGAACACTGGAGGCGAAGCACTACAGCCACAACCACAGCCAATATGAGCAGCGCTGATACAACTCCGATCAGCATGCTCATCATTGGCGTGAAACGGAACCCGGGGCGTGGTCGCTCTGAAACACCAAAGTTCTGTTTGATAACTATGTGACAAGTAAATTACTGATAAGTAGACAGCATGGAAGTAAATTTCGTACTTTAAATGAAATAATAGGTTCATTTATAAGAGAAGATATGCTGGTCTTTTGTGTCTGTACTAAACTAGCAGAATCAAGTCTTTCATGCCCTGTATTTTTAAAATCCTCTTGAATGTTAACTTCTGACTACGCGCTGGTCTTCGAAATTATCTCTTGCTTACAAGCTCTGTGATAAAATCTTTAAGTATTCCTCACCTTAATTATGAAAGCTATACATTCATAAACGATAGAACTGTCAAAACGTAAGTTTCTTGCTGACAAACATAAGGCTTCACAGAGTGGCAGTGGTACCTGGTTGTGCAAAATGGACCAAATTACTGCAGATGCAAAAGAACACTCTTATTGACTAGCAATAAATAGGACTGACCAGCAAATGGTGCATGTAACAGGGCGTTAAATTAGAATGGTCCAAGGAGACACAAGAATTGTGAAATTAGTATAAGGGGTGGGGAGGGATGCTGTCTGTCACCGGAATTTTTCAAATTATGTACACAGCAAGTATCTTACCATGGAAGTGCTGACCACGTAATTCGCACTTTGAAATATTGATATGACCTTGCGCTACTGGCTAAGGCAGAAACAGTACTATAAGGCATGACAAGACTAATTTAAATTTAAACACACTATGGAATGGAAATGAATGTGGAAATATCTAAGGTAATGGAAATGTCAAGATCATGATAGATTGAAAACAACTGGAGAACGTGGAATATTTCAACTACCTCGGTAAGCTTCATAACAAATGATGAAAGATGTACACGTAAAATTAAATCAGGATTTCCATAACAAAAGCGGAACTCAACACGAAGGAGCCATTTTGCACCGGATAATTGAATTTAAATTTAAGGAAGATTTAAGAGAAATGTTACATTTCGAGCACAGCTCTGTATGGTGATGAAATTTGTACACTTCGGATAATAGATCAAAAAATCTAAAAAAAAAAATGTTAAGTCTTGTGCTGGAGACGGATGGAGAACATCATTTGGACCATTCATGTCACGAATGAAGAAATATGAGGTCTACATAGAGTCATGGAGGAAAGGAACATCTCACATACAATAACACGAAGGAAGGCTACTTGGATTGGTCTCATAATGTGTAGGACCTGCCGTCTAAAACACGTTATTGAAGAAAAGATAGAAGGGACGTGAACACGAGGAAGAGGGCGTGAATGACCACTAGATAACATTAAGGAAACCAAAATATACTGGAATTTTAAACAGGCAGCATAAGATTGCACTCTGTGGGGAGCTAGCTTTGGAAGCGGCTATGGAACTGTAGCAAGACAGACTGTGAAAGAAATGAATAACGCACAAGTTGAAATTATAAAAATATCTGATATTATAACTGAATATCAAGTGTCAGCATTTCCTCCCAGACCCGGTCTCAGGGTTTCTACCCGTTCAGCCTCACAGTAACAGACTGTCGTGTTCATGCCAGAGATAGTGAAGTGTGTAAGTACTCAATTTCAAAGGTTTTGAAAAAGTGATATTTGGATTACAATTAGTTTCATCAAAGTCAACGGAAGAACCTCGACGCACACCCACGCGCACACACACACACACGCACACGCACACACACACGCACACCCGATTTGGGCTTACCCTGAAAGACATTTAGGCATGGAACTTACATTGGGCTTGCTGCTAACAGAACAATTACGATACAGGCAAATGGCTCAGTTCCTTCTAACGCATACGAATTTATTCAGACAAACGAATTTTATTGTAAGGGAACAAACACTATACTTGCTGCATGCAATTTTTCATGTTTGCGTAGCCTTTACATTGATAATCATCGTAGTTGAATCAGGCTTTTTGGTACGTTTTGTACGACTACAACTTTCGTCGTCGCCTTTGGAGGGAACGTTTACCTTGACTTTCTGGTGGGTAACTATGAACTGCCGGTCGTCGTTGTTTGAGGTCCACCCTGCCGATCGGCGCAAGTTTTTGTCGATAATGCTGGTTTATGGTCGACAGATAGAGCAATAGTCTGCAAGGGTACTGCGCGTGGCTCTAACCACTTGGAATGTGGAGAGAGAACATCAGCCGATCGGGATGGTATGCTGGGTGTGAAGAGTATTGATGGCTGGAGGATTCGACGAGGTTTGCGAATTATCCCTTAATAATAATAATAATAATAATAATAATAATAATGACAGACTATTTCAAAGTCATTAAAAAATACGTGAGAAACATACCAGGAAAACATGAAGTCAAGGAACTCCAGAAAACGGCCAAATTGGGCACTACACACATACTTCGGAAAGTACTAATGTAAAAGTAAATAGATTCAACACTGAAACTAACGATATAAGCACCATGAATAGCTGCAACACTGTGTTCTCTAAGGACATAGTTTGTCTCAGGAATATAAGTATACATACCCTGCATAAAGGAGATGATGATGATGATGATGATAATAATCATAATCATAATCATAATCACCTTTCGTCACAAGATAGGCCTGGATGGACCTGTTGCTGCCGCGTCTAATAGTCTCTTCGAAAGCCTTCCAAGTCGTCTTCGTCCATTTGGTCTATAACTCAGCGTTATTTGTGTCGATTTGTTCTTTGAGGACTCAATTCGATACGGATTCGAAATTAATAAGTGGAAAGAAGACACCATGACTGGCTCGATATTGTGTATATGCCACATACTGAAGCCGGCCTGCAGGTGCTCGAGTTAGTTCTAACTAACCAGAAAAAAGCTGACAGTCACAGGGACGATACGTTCAAATGGCAGTGGTATGGGCTACATTTCTCTTCTATGAGATGTCAGTGTTATTTATTGCTTTACTTCTGGTTAGTTAAATGGGTTGGATGTCTTGGCGGTTCAGTCTGTATGGTGACTATGCTACCGAGGAATATGTTTCGATTCCTGGCAGGTGAAAGACAATTTTTTTTGTCTTGTACGTGTACAAAATCCTCATAGCGACTGTGAGTCTCGCTCAGTGTCCTTTGACTCGGTAGCGGGGGCTATTTCCTTATGAGAAAATGGCCGAGGCCGTAAGGTTATAACTCATTTCAAACTATTACAGAGGTTAAGAATTAGTGGAGAAATATCTCCATTACACCGCATGTCTTCTATGTGCGCACAGGGACATATTTATTTTTCCTTCATTGTCTGGCTTATTTACGGCTGGGGTTTCTTGCAACATGCTGTGCCACCTTTACCCTCCTCGACGCTTCTGACAAAGTTCAAATTTTATAGGTGCCTGCAATCTTGTACTGCGTACTGAATGGGCAATCATATTTCTTAACTTTGGTTATTTGTATAATTTTTAGGGATATCTGGACGTCAAGCATATTCTTTGGTGTAGGACGTATAAGATAGGTGAAGCAGATGGTAGACAGAAGCTCAACATGTGCTCATGTAACTGAATGTCTTGGCACACGGTTAACTTGATGTGAGATCAGGCAGGGTACTGTATATCATAGAAGTCTAATTCAGGCTCATTATGGCCCGGTCCTTGGGAGACATTACTGAAAGCAAGCTTATGACTTTATTGTATAGATGCGTTCGTTTCTAGTAAGTCTGAGGAACAACTGTGCCTCCCAAACGCAAATTACGTATTTCATTTTTTATCCATACCTTTTATTGAAATCATTAATAAATTTTTAGGTAGTTACTGTTTGAAACATGAGCTGTGACAGGTTTTTAACGTTCACCCAAAGGATCATAAGAAACATTGTAAAATTCCTTAATTTTGCAGGTCAATGTGTTTTTATCGGTTTTATGTGAACCTCATTCAGGGAACTGTCATGAATTCTACAGGGTTTTGAATCTTATGTTTATTGGACCATGCATCATTATGATAGTTGAAGAATAAAAGACCAACTTGATGTCACTTGCTATTTTATTTCACTTCTTATATGCTATACATGTTTCGGAAATTAATATATCCATCATCAACAGCTTGCGACTATGCTGCTGAATTACCACATTGGTCGTATTGTTCTTGGTTCGTTGTGTGTTGGAGATTCGGTGTGGTTGGGTTGGAGCTCAAGATGATGGATATATTAATGTCCGAAACATGTTGAGCACATAAGAAGTGAAATAAAATAGCAAGTGACAACAAGTTGGTCTTTTATTCTTCAAACATCTATAGGTTTATTTGTATTTAAAGGCGAAGCGGTGCCTGGAAAATATATTGACACTTAAGACAATAACATATTATCTGCTGCCATACTGACAGTCCAGTAGGAATACTTAACCTTTGCCGTCACTTCTACATACATTTATAACTTTCATAAACACCATATTAAAAAATATGTTGTTGTATTTACTCATTTTCAAAGCAGTGAGAAATTCCTCCATGAATTTTCTGTGCACAAATAACTTTAAGAAATAAAGGTAATTCATTTGGAACAATACAATTTAATTTAGCCAGAACAAAGGGTAGTCCCTATTGCTTTGTTCTTCAGAATACGATATTTCATTGTAATATATACCCAAACACACACAAAAAAATATTTTGATTGTATTTGTAGAATGATTTGAAATGAAGAATGTAAGGAAGGGGAAAATAAGAAAAAAGAAAGAGATTAATGAAGAAGGGAATTGACAAAGGTGTAGAAGAATAAGACAGTGAAGATGAATGAAGCAACGAAGAAAGAAAAGAGAGGAACGAATAAGCAGAAGAGAAAAACAAAAGTGAGATATATATAGTACGAAATGGAAGAATAACAAAAAGAGAATGGAAGAAATTAAACAAACCGAAGGCAACAAAAAAGATGTAAAATCCTGGCGTTTCAACAAATTACTCACCTTTTTCTGAGGTGAGCTGTTTCTCTGGCAGTCTTAGTGTGGAAGCCTGAACAACAACCGGCTCGCTTCGGCCCTTGCTGTTGAAGGAGTACACGCACGCTTGATAATGAGACCCGGGTTCGAGGCCCGTCACGCTGAATCTAGGAACGGCTGAGGAGAAATTATACCGCAGGGCTTGGCTCTGAGACTCCCTGACTTCCAGCAGGAAAGACTGTTCCATGCCACCATTGAAACCTGGTGTACAGTGTACTGAGAAAGACGCCATGGATGTGTTGGCAATTGTACAGTTGTACACCTGATCTGGTCGACCTGGAACGAGATAAACTTCTATCTGATTAACCAAGTAACTGATTAAATAACTGATTTCAAGGTGGAGTGTCTTGTTAAACAAACCGACAGTTAAAAATTATAGTACGTTTTACGAGGCATGAAATTTTATAATCAAGTTCACAAAAATCTGCCACAAACTTCAACCACTGGACAGCAGAATACATTCCACATTTGAATAATTTATTCCTTCAACCTCCGTCTAAATTTAAAGTTAAATATACATTTAAGTCTTGACATTTGTGATTATACTGAATTATGAACAAAATTTTGCATGTATATTTCACCGTCTCCTTGCATGCCGCATAATGCGTGTTATTACTCTGCTTGATACCGCAACTGTCACAATACTAGGCGAACAGCAAAAACTATAACCTACTTTACTCACTATATTGTTAATTGGTTTTCGTGTGTCAAAATAAGAATGAAGGAAATAAGAGACGAAGAAGGGAAATTAAATAAAAATTGAAATTTTGAAAATAAATCCACGTCTCCAACTGAACCCCTGCCATACACTTGTTAGACTGCCCCGTGTAAAGAAGACGTCGGAGAAGTTGCCGCACGATCAGGGCGAGTCGTGATACAAACCTCATTGTACAGTGATGTGACACGAACCTTCTGAGCAAAGCTGGAAAACATTTTGCTTGTTGTACTTATGCACAGACCTTATCTACGAATCTCGTATTAAGTTTCCCAGCTGCTAACATTCTTACCTTAGTTGAAAAATCGACTTCGCAACCAATAAAAAAAATTTACAATGGGTGCTAATTAACCCTGTTGTTTATTCATGCCACTATCGGCCTGAGAGTTTAGTTTGTACTCACCAAACAACAGACCTGATTTTTTTTAATGCTGAACTAACTATACAATAGATATGAGGTTTGCTTTGAAGAAAGCAATGAATGACTTGTTTCGTCTGTTAAAAGACCATGGATGAAGAGACGGTACTGCTGACTTCAAACCACTTGTGAAACGTTACATGAAGACGAAACAAATTAAAATAACAAGGATAACACTAGTACTAGAACTACTACTACTACTGTAACTACTGCTAGTAACTACCTGCTGCGATAATGTGAAAGACGCAAGGCACTCGCTGTTGGCCGATGCGGTTGGAGGCCCAGCACAGGAGTGTGCCATAATCCAGTTCAGTCATAGGGGTGTAGGAGACGACACTAGAGGTGCCTGCTCTGGCAATGTGGGCCGAAGCAACATCAAGACTCTCTGCAGAGTTGTTAAACGTCCATCGAAACTGAACGTCAGGAGGATTCGCTTCTACTTCACACGAGATATTGGCCTTCTCTTGCTTCGCCACGCCATGCACCCGCGTCTGGTTCGCCTTGCACGTTGGAGCATCTGAGCAACGACGTACATTTACGTTTAAAAAATGTGCATTTTGAAAGGAATGGCAAGTATCTGTTACAAAATATTGTTCACCTGCAGAACGTTCCCTATTGCCCGGTGTATAAGGTGTGTTATTACCTTCCAAATGGCTTTAGGTGTGGCAATGGGCTCTATGTATGGGAAATTAACAATAAAATCCGGGAAGCATAAGTTAAACCTTACATTTAAAAATATGTAATTATATGATCATTAATAAATAATAATGAATACGAATCAAGTATTACAATCTAACACAGCACTTCAATATTTGTCATCCAGTGCTACGTGTTTCGGTTCAACGAACCATCATCAGGCATTATTTAACAAAAATTAAAAAGCACGCTAAACTTTTTTTTTACATTTTTTTTGTAAAGTGATGTCTGACGATGGTTCGTTGACCCGAAACATGTAGCAATGGATGACAAATATTGAAGTGCTGTCTCAGATTGTAAAGCTGATTGTATTTGATACAATACAACGGCATGAAGCAGAATACAATTAATTAGTAAAATTGGTTGGTTGAACAACAAATTTTAGAAGAAGCATATTTCTTAATTTATCCTCCCTAACCAAGTGTATGCCGATCCCAGGGGCCACGCGGTATAAGGAGTGCGTCTACAGCTGCTCTCTTTCTGGGACTGTGGGTTTGGATCCCGCCGGCGGCATGGATGTCTGTCTCCTGTGAATGTTGCGTGTTGTCATGTAGAGGACTTTGCGACAGCCCGGTCACTAGTCCAGCGTATTCCTACGGAATATGGTGTCTGAGAATGATGAAGGAACCTCACAGAGGGGGCCTAGGCCCATTAGGGCCGTCCAGGCATGAGAAAAACACCAAATGTATAACTTAAACACCCGGAAAAATGACAACCCTTTGACAATGACATAAACATATGCGCTTCTATAACGTCGTTTCTTTCTTCCTTTCCATGATTCTTTCTTTCATTCTAGCAGTACATTTCTTTCTTTCTTTCTTTCTTTCTTCTACAATTACGAAGTCGCCTAAGAATTGTAAAGGAAGATGACGTGTTAATAGGAATGCTCTGTTAATGACCAATTCAGTAACACACCTTTACAATTACGCTGCAGTAGATGAAGGATTTTAATTATTTAGGTGAATTTCGATGGATGAAGCACCCATATCACATTTGGAAATCTTCGTGCGTAAATTGGAAAACGCGTTAACTTTGAAACTTCACGACAGCTGGGCATAATATTTTCTCCCATTTCGATCAGTACATTAAAAAAACCATTCCATCCTTTACCTTCTAAGCTGTAGTGCCGAATCCTTATGTAATTTAGGCCAAGTTAAGGTCTGAAACTGTCTAATGCCTGGGAAAGCACAATAGTACGGCATTCAAGATTCATCATCATCATCAGTAATCTGTCAAACGACATGTCCAAAGCTTCTTCCAAAACGATTCCTCCACATAGTGCGATCTAGAGCTTCCTCCTTCAATTCACAGTATCCTCCACTGTCCTTAAGGTCATCCAGTAACTTCTTACGCCTTCTTCCTCGTCTTCCTGTCACTTCTATCTTTCCCTTTATCTTTCCTTCAATAACCTGTTTTAGAAGGCAGTTTCTACGTAAGATGTGACCAATCCAGTTAGCCTTCCGTTTTCTTATTTCATGTAGGATATTCCTCTGCTCATTGACTCTAAGTAACACTTCTTCACTTCTCACATGATCGGTCCAATTTATCTTCTCCATCCTTCTCCAGCACCACATTACTGTATCAAAATTATAATAGGTAGGATTCTTGAAACAATTTGTACGGTAAAGAAAAGGTAGGAGACCAGTTCTGCAAATTCACTCAATTGTTAATAAATCCCGTAAGAAAACATCATGTTACTTTTGTCCGATAATTTAACCAAATTTCATGGGTCGTCTTCTTTCCACTGTTCGAATAACAGGATGAAGATGTGGGAAAGATGTGGGAGGAAAGAGTACTGGCCTGTTTGTAAGATATCGCACACTGTGAGAGGCAGGATTAAGAGAAGCGATTAAAAATACTGCTCAAAATAACCATTCTCGGGGCCTAGATCCGAACCCGGGACTAATAAATATGCAGCGCATTGTTTTGTTGGCTGTCTTAGACTCACAGTGACACTCACACATGACGTTTAGGAAGAAGTAGTTGCTCTCGCCGTCGCCCTCCGTATTGTAGCCTACGCAGGTGTAGTTGCCAGCGCTGTCTCTGCTTACACCCTGCAGCACCAGGCTCTGATTGCTGATGATAACTCCCCTTCCCACGTTGTGGTTGAGCAGATGGCCCTGCGGCACACCGAATTGGAATTCCGTTACTGTAACTACAGAGCGAGCTCAATTACATCTGAAAGAGAGTTACGTCCGTAAAAAGTAATAAAAGAGAGAATCGACTGATGTATAAATAAAAACATTGGTAAGGTGAGATATTAGGCCTGAAATTCATATGCATTTATACTGACGGATAAATATATAGATCAAAATACACAGAAAATGAAACAAACTAAGAGACTTAGACAATAAAGGAGAGACTGGCAGATGATTGGAGGCAGGTGGGTAGACGGATACTCAGGTTACGTGACAAAATATAACCCTGTAGATACATAAGCAGAAACATGCATGTGTAATGGATATACAGATATATACGTAGGTGGCAAGATACATGGCCAGGTAGGTATACGGAAGGTAGAAATATCTACGCTGCAGAGGAGCTAACTAACAACAAATTCAGGGTCTGAGTGTCGGTCCCCCCCATACACATTTCTAGGAAATGCATAGAAATCCAAGTCTGATTCAGTCAATGTGTCATTTTTCATAAACAAAATTAATTTTTTCTATTATGCATTTATACAGCGAGTGTTACATGACTTACAGAAATTATTCAAGTTCAGAGCAAACCTTAGCGTAATTTATATCCCATACACTTATGTCCAATGGGGAAACGTTATTCAAAAGTGCATATACTTGTCAAGCTTATTATTACTTGATCCCAAATTTATTGCCAATGAAGTAGTGGAAGTCCTTATAAAGTGGTGATAATCAGAATGACTGAAACTAAAAACGTTTCCCAGCGCACAACGCAACTAATGCTTTTCCGTAGTCTTAATTCGTGCATTGCTTAAACAACGTATGATATACGAATAATTATTTTACGCTGCCTGTTGTTTTTAGGCACCATGTATCGTACCTAAGTATTATACATAATGCAGGATCTTATATTTTGCCTATAATATGTACAAAAAATTAATATTTTTTAAGTATCTTGAAGTAAAATTTTGAAATTCAATAATTAATTTTTCTTCTCGCAAGGCTGGCTTTTAGTTGGAAACCGATAAACACACATCATACTTTCTTCACAGGAACCTTTGGAATGCAATTTCATGTAATTCTACTGCGCTAAATTGTATCCTTACAGACTAAGAGTACAAAGTTTACTATTGACCCGACGCGGTCCAATTCCTTCTCAACGCCTATGCCTGTCAGAAGCACCCTTGAGCTAAGAAGTGGAAGGATGGTAATCCACCCTTCTTGGAATGGTGTACAGGATGTAGCGAGGGATGAAAGGGTGTGTCAGAAACAAACTTTCTACTCGGAAAAGTGAAATTGGATGTAATTTCTGTTTTTAGGCTAGATCTAGCCTCTAAATATTAATAAACTTTCAGACGCCTTACAGCGTTCACTTTCATTTTTTTCTCTTCTATACAAGCGTGTTCCGTCAGTAAAATCCGTACAGAATCATTGCTATAAAACAATCAATGACGCAAAATTTAGAAATATCTAAGTACAGTTTACGTGCGTTCGCTGCAAACAGTATACCACAAAAAGCGTAGTGACGGTCAGGCCGCGAGCATTTGTTTCTTCACTTATTAAAACTTTGAAGTTAAGGAACAGATCTAGCTGAAAATTGAAGAATAAAAAACCAACTAGATGTCACTTATTTTTTTATTGTACTTCTTATAGGCTCAACATGTTTCGGGCACTACTATGTCCATCATCAGGACCTCGCGACTATGATGTTCATTACCACATTGGTCGTTTCGTTCTTGGTTTGCTGTATATTGCAGGTTAGGGACACTGCTTTATACAGCTAGTCACTCAGCCAGTCTTGTTGGATTGTTTGTTTTTGTTTGTTTCTTAGTGAATATATTTACAAATCACTGATGTCAACGATAATTTGTTGCTAGTAAAAGTATGGTGTTCAGAATAAAAATGCCTCTTCTTGGACATTCGTAATTTTTGAACTGTGATCCTTGTGTCAAACCTGGTTATATTATAAATGGAACTAGCTGCTAACTCGGTCCAGGTTGTAAGAGTAACCAAGGTGTTCGCGTTGAATAATGGCCATGAATTGTTTTCCTTCTAGTGTGTTAAAGGTTTGTCACATAAAGTAACACTTCCGAGTGAAAGCAGTGGAGCGTAACTGCTTATATTTTAAATCTTGCGCGTATAAACTTATTGTTTGTTAGATATCTATTACGAAATCACTAACTTATATATAACCTTCATGTGCGGATTATGCAGGATAGATGCGAGCTCAAACTCAGATGTTTCGAACATGATTAGCATGTATCACTAGTGAGAGTGCAAAGTTTCAGTTAGATCTGATGTTTACTGGACCGTGCATCATTGTGATAACTGAAGAATAAAAAACCAACTAGATGCCACTTATTATTTTTTTGTACTTCTTATAGGCTCAACATGTTTCGGGCACTACTATGCCCATCATCAGGAGCTCGCGACTATGATTTTCATTACCACATTGTGGTACTAAATTGTATCTATTTTAATCTTTAGGGTTTCAGATAGCAACTGGGAAGAATACATAATATTTTGAATTGCAAATAAACTCATTCTGCAAATGATCATACTTCTCTGGTTCAGACCCCTGAAACCTTGTAGTAAGATCTGATATGACAGCAGACACACTTGACCAGTACAACTAAACTACCGACCCCCCTAGTGTTAAATCAATCAAATGTGCCCTGTTTCCGCCAAAAGTGTTCATTCCTGAAACTTGGTAGCCTTGTTAAAACTGAAAGCTTTCTTTTTAAATACAGCTTCCTGCAACGAACTGCCAATCTGACGTCCACCAGACCCTTGTATTTTTCTGCTTCCAATTTATTGCGTGTCAGGTGCTGTCGCCACGTGAGGCGGAATCGGCATGTGATTGTGATTGATTGCGAGGTGAGTGGGGTGTCCTGTCTTACACTGCATGGCCTGAATTCTTGCGGCTCAAGATCGCTGTTTCGTTCGATACAGTCACTACATATTTGTTAACTGCCTTGTCTGTTTTTCAGGATACAAAATATTAAGACACAAGACGAATGTGTGCAGCTCCAGATAGTATTTCAAGTGGATATTTTAACAAGGGTGGGCCGGTTAGCGTAGTCGGTATAGCGACTGGCTACGAGCTGGACGGTCCGGGGATTGAATCCCGGTGGGGGTGAGATTTTCTGCACCTGTCCAGACCGGTCCTGGGGCTCACCCAGCCTCCTGTACAGTGGGTACAGGGTCTTTCCAGGGGGTAGAGGCGGCCGGGGCGTGGGACTGACCCCCCCACCCTCCATCTAGTGCCGAGGTTCTAGAAAGAGTAGAGCTATACCTCTACTCACTCTAAGGGCCCTCGTGGCCTATAAAAAAGGGTGAAACCTACCTACTTCTTTAACAATGGTAAGTGTAAATTTGTCGTTATGTACGTCACGAAGGCATACGAGGGAAATGGAGTTACAGAAACACTCATTCTTAACCTGGTGCTAGATGGACGTCAGTGGATCCACCTGAAAAGGGGATTGCGTCAGCCCCAGAACCGTTCTGCACTTTTTTGAAGATGACAAGGCTTTCTTGTCACGAAACAAATCCCGGATCGTCCGGTTCGTTGTTTAGTGAGTAAACCGAATAAGCTTCACTGACTCATATTAAAGAGTGCAACATTTTGACAAATTAGGATACAAAAGGAATCAGAGACAGGACTAATATATACTATACACTATATTGTGGCCATATGTTTCGACCTAATTCGGTAATGTTCAGGCCATTACTATGAAACTCATAGAAGCATTGTATGAGGGGGTGCTGATAAGTCCTTAGCCCGACCAGGAAGGAAACAAGCTACAGCGACCAAAATAGGGATTTACTCAACATACTCCTCACGAAGTTCAGTAAACTTCTTAGTCCGTTGCTCTAACATTTGTAAGCCACTCAAAAAAATTCAGAAATTTTCCATCCAACCAGGTCTACGCGTCGGACGAAAAAATGGCGAACTTTCAATTTTTTTTTCAGTCCACTGAATAGGTGGTAGTCCGACGGGGCTAGATCCGGAGAATAGGGTGGGCGATCAAGACACTGGAAGTCCAGGTAGGTCAGTTTCTTCAGGGTTGCAAGTGCCCGGTGAGCCAGGGCATTTTCGAGCAAGAATAAGAATCCCTTGATGACCTTCCCACGGCGTTTTGCTTCAAAATATCCTTCAGTTGCACCAGCAGAGATGAGTAATACTCCGCGTTGATAGTTTGGCCCTTTGGAAGGTAATCAATGAGGAGTATGCCGTTTTGATCCCAAAAAACTGAGGCGAGAACTTTTCCAGTGGATTTTTGCACACGGAATTTTTTTGGGGCGAGGTGAGCCGCCATGCCTTCACTCCACTGATTGTTGTTTGGTCTCCGGGTCTTAGTGATATAACCATGTTTCGTACATGGTCACTAATCGTGACAGGATATAATTTGAATCGCGCCGAAAAAATTCCAAAAGTTTCTGAGACGACTGACACCGTTGACGTTTTTGATCCACGTTCAGACATTTCGGGGCCCACTTCGTACTTCGCGGAGAACTTCCGCATGTCCTAATCTTCGTGAATGATGGACCCAACCCGCCCACGTGAGATTCCCAGTTGCTCAGCTATTTATTTAGCCGAAATCCGGCGGTCTTCTAGGATTAGCTCGTGAATTTGATCAATAATCTCCTGGTTGGTCACTGTTCTGGGTCGTCCACCACGTTTAAACTGGGCCATCCAGTTTTTGACGGTAGCATACGATGGTGCACGTTCCCCTAATGTTTCTGTCAGAATGGCGTGAATTTACTTCGGCGCCTTGCCTTGCAGGAAAACAAAAATTGACAGCTCGCGTCTCCATGTTGTTGAAATTGCAAGCGTCACCTGACATGCTTCCTTTCAGCCTCTGTAACAAGAAAATACTTGCAATTCGGCACATGAACAGACCCCTCTTTGCAACGACACTATCGATTCCGTCCTACGACAGCGGGAAGTATGTCGGGCTAAGGTCTTATCAGCACTTACTCGTATACAACTGTAGACATCAGATGGCCACTTTGAAGTCAAGACCTCAATTGCATACTATTTGATAAATTGTATGTAATGATTTTTATGAGTTTTACACTAATGACCTAAAGATGACCGAATTACGTCGAAACATGTTGCCACAATAAGGTATATAATACACAATGGTTGTGTTGGACGGTATTTACATCTTGCTGTGTTGCAAATTACCACAAAGGGATAAAACTTAAAACATAAAACATAAACTTAAAACTTAATACATAAAACTTATCACATTTTGTATTTATTTTATCTAAGTGATTAAGACTAAAGATCATAGCAACTAGTGACGTTCCCATCTATAATACTTTCAATTGAAAGTACGTAATAATTTGAGTGAACTGTTCTCATTACATTCTACCTAAGAAATATCACGTTCTCAAGGGGTTATCCTGTCCAATTAGATTAACCACTGACGGTCTCGTGTCGCTCCGAACCGATCACCATTTTTCCCACACTAAATTGCCTAATCCTTGTGTTTTAAAGCTGTGCGAATCTATAAACTGTCGGCTGGCATCTCCAAGGCTGTCACAATATGACATTTTACTAAAAATAGGACTTTATATTAAGAACTGACTTCAAGGCATAATTCAACATTATACAACTAATGCGCATTGTCGTGTATTACTTATACCAAACGGTCAAGTGTTGTCGTTACTTCGCGTTGTTTATAATGAAGACCAAACAATACTTCTTCTTCTTCTTACCACTTTTTGCCCTTTCAGGCGTCGGGTTGTATAGGCCACATCCGGAACGCTTTTCTCTCCTTTGCCCAGCCTAGTCGCCTCCTGCAAGGTCTTCCCTTTTCCCCTTAGTCAGTTTTCCCATATGCTCATTTCATTCTATCGACCTCCTGAACCCTTGTTTCCCACACTTGCCTAGGCTTCCTGTTGCTCTCCACCCTAATTGAGTGCTGGGATAGCTCAGTTGGGATAGGGACTCGCTACATGCTGGACGGTACGGGGATTGCTTCCCGATGGGGGGCGAGATTTTCGCACCCGCCCAGACCGGCCCTGGGACCCAACCAGCCTCTTGTATAATGGGTACCGAGTCAATCACGGGGGTAAAGCTGCCGGGGCGTGACGTTAACCATCCATCCCATCTAGAAATGAGGTTAAAGATAGAGTAGAGCTATACCTCTACCACCCTTCTGGGCCTTCGTGGCTCGTTCTAAGGTGAACTTAATTTTACTTTATTTTATCTACCGTGCACGAAATAAAGCTGCTAAATTTGCGCATCATTCGGTAGGCTCAGAATGGGAGTCTTTGGCGCAGCGCAGGAAGATAGCACGCATGTGTGCGCTCTACAAAGCGTATACCGGCGAGAGGACGTGGAGAGTGACGAGGGATAGGTTAAAGGGGCCAAGCTACTTAAGTAGGGTGGATCATTATTGGGAAATCAGAGCCAGCAAACAAAGAACAAACATCGGGAAATACTCCTTTTTGAATAGGTCCATTACTGACTTGAAAAAGCTACCTGAACGGACGACAGGGTCTTCACACGGTAAAACGCATATTTCAAAACGAGGTTTAGGAGAGTGAAAACCAGCGAGGGGAAGTGAAGGCGATAAAAAGTAAAAAGTGTAGAAAAATGAATGGAAAGGAAGGGAAGGGAAGTGAGTTGTAGATTTGAATATCAAAGTGAAGTGAAGTGAAGGGTTAATAGGATAAGTGGAAAAAAAAATAAAAAATAAAAAGTGAAGTGAAATGGTGAGAAGTTCTTTAGGGCAGTGAAGAGGCTCATTATTTTGGAAATAAGTTTGTAGATGAGAAGTGTACTATGTCTAGTTTAGTGGTGTGAGGTGGAATAGAACGATAGGAAATGTAAATGGGTTAAGCCAAATGAGAGGATAGTGAAGTGTATATGAGAGGAAGTGAAGTGTCGATAAGTGTAGTGAAGTGTAGTTGAGTGAAGTGTGGTGAAGTGTAGCGAAGTGCTGCAGTGTAGAGATGATCTTAGTAATAAGGTGTCCAACATTATTAGAAGACACACAGACAGTATGAAGTTGCTAATTTTATATTTTTTAGGTTCTATTTTTTATCAATTTATACATGATTCTATTCCTGTTTAAAACTGTAATTTATGTTTTTTTATCGTTATGTCTATATATTCTTATTGCACGCTTATGAATCTCATCGTGCCAGCTGGCACTCTTCGGCTACCCTGACTGAGGGTTTTCCGTGCTTTTTCCTCAGTTGTAAGGCAAATGCCAGGGTAAAACCCGCAAAGATGAGGCACGGCAAGCATTCTTCCAAATTTTTGTGTTGTTCTATGTTTTGTTTGCTTTGTGTCGTTCTGTGTATTGTTTGGTTCTAAATGTGTACTGTACTACTGCCACCGGGTGGCTACTCAACTGCAGTTAACAAATATAACATATATCACATCATATATCATATCAATTAGGTGGTGCCCAAACCATCGTAGTTCCTTCCTGTCGACCATTTTAGTAAATGGTCCTTGATTTCGTATTCCTCTAAATTGGGTACTTTTAATCGGCGGAACAATTTGCTGTAATAATTTCGATATCGGTTACTCACATTGTGACGCCATTCTACTTTGTACACTGAAGGCTGAGCCTGAATCAGGCAGTCGAAGTAGACATCCGTACCTTCCCGAATCGTGTCGGGGTTGAGAGATGAACCCAGCTGCAGTCTTGCCATAGGAATATCTGTAACAACACAATTATTGTACGTTATTTTCAAACAACGTACAAACAACATTACTGTAGTATGTCTGGTATGAGTGCTCAAACAACATTATTGTACGCTGTTTTGCAACTGTGCACAAACAAGCGGGGCGATCATCTAGGAAATGAGAAAAGTGAAAAGAATGAAGATTGTATGAGGAAAAATTTCGAAAATTTAACGGACTTGAATAAACACATAATTACAAATTTCAAAAGTTTAAGACACATTTTACATTTCCTCAGTCACTCCCCTTCTATCGCTTCCTGTGAATGGTTCAGAAGGCACACAGAAGAGAAACTACGAACTGAAAACCAAAATAATTAGACCTAATCATAGAAGTTTTTTACTAATTTCTCTCTTCAAAAAACATGGCCAGCGTGGAATAAACACAACTTAGCAGGAACATCGCACAGTCTTAACAAAGTACACTCTCCAAATTCCATCAAGTTTTTACCGCAGTGAGATGTAAGTGTGCAGTTAGATGCAGCATTTAGTTGTGTACTCGTAATATGACGCGTCACATCCACACGCCACTAGTCAGAACATTAATTGTATCTGCCGCAGTGAAACATATATTTTGTGGTGCTGTAGGTCCCACCAAGCGCCAAGGAATTCACACAAGAAGTTTAAATCTACATTCGACGGAACTTCTTACATAAGAATGTAAAGACCAGGTGGCGTAAGGCGTGGCTCAAAATACAGTATAATGCAATCTGGCCTGTAGTTACTTAAGTTTCCTGTCTAAAGCTAACAGAATTTTCAATATTAATTACTGCTGAATTTCTATGAACAACTCCTTTTTTAAAGACAGGCCCTCCAAACGTTGAACGATGAAGAATAATAAAGAATTCGGACTAATAGTCTCTGAGAAAAGGATCTGGTGCTAATAGAGGGGAAATAATAGGATAGGGAAATGTAAGCAATGAGTATCTTCATAATTTGTCATTTCAGGTAATTTCGCCGCGGTGATCAAATTACTAAAGATAAAATGGTTGGGAAACGTAACAAGCATGAGAAGATGAGAAACGTCGAATACATTTCGGCACGAAAATATTAAGCGATGAGACCGCTCGGAAATAACAAATTTTTGGATTATCTCATTAGAAGAATCTAACGGCAGATATCAGCTCTATTGAATTTCTGCGTTTCATAACAAACGGAAAACATTACGATAATTATGTTTAAAATGCGGTATCAATATTGGCCGTAAAATGGATTTAACTGTAATTTGGCGACTTACGTATTTTCGTGGTTTTTAATAACAAAACATTTTTGGAAGGCACCAGTTTTGTAATATATCGATACTGTTACACAGTTTTGTAATATATCGATACTGTTACACAGTTTTATAGAAACTGATGAACAGGCCAATGTTAACTTCATGTCAAAATGGACCTTTATTCAACCGACAGACATGAACTGAGGTCCATCAGGATTCGTAATTAAATCCGACTGTACACATTACAAGAGGACAGAAGCTTTGGAGATGACG
>Ga0136643_10004828_pt1 | contig 18789 bp, 4 predicted proteins | sample TergutLab28metaG_FD_96883 | JGI IMG/M metagenome (GOLD analysis project Ga0136643, IMG submission 96883) | Labiotermes labralis P1 segment gut microbial communities from Petit-Saut dam, French Guiana - Lab288 P1 (version 3) (version 3) | ecosystem: Host-associated > Arthropoda: Insects >...
AAAATCGGACACATGTTTATATGAACTTTTTTGATCACAAAGACCTAGGAAATCACCTCCTGCAGTTATGCCCTAAAGTCGTGAAACACCCTGTATATGAATATATTTTGGTTCTTTTTGTTGTTTGTGTCTACTGGTTTGACGGTGTTGTATTCTTTCCGTTCGTTTTGTTTTGCTTTATGTGGTGATTTTAATTTCGTGTCTTCTTATTCTATAGTTGAAACTAGTTATAATATGGTATTGGGTATAATGGGTCGGAAGAACTATATTAATGAAAAATTGCCACGACACAATCGGGAATCGAACCCGTATCCTTCCAGTTTGTAGCGCAGTGCCTCAACCAGCTACGCCACTGAGTCTGTATACATAATTTTACTGTCCTTCAACTCCCGCCAGGCCTAGTACCACCACCACAAATGTTTGCGAACTTCTTCAGAGCCCTCCATTTTGTACGTGAAAGCCGTAACCTAATTAATGTTGATGTCAGTACACATCAGCCGTGCCATACAATTAGCTTGCGTGTCTGGTATGTATTCGAGAGTACCACTTATTCTGATTTTTCGTGTGATTTTCTTCAGTTGCTAAAGCGTGGACTTCTGCAGTCACTGCCACTTCGCCTCAGTTCTTTTTGCATTCACATCCGGAACTCATTTGACGCCACGTAGGCTAACTGCTGTAGTCTGAACGGCCTTGTAAGACGCAGTCTTCACTCATCGTTTCTTAATCGTGCACAATGTTTGTGGAAACTCTGATAACAGAAACCAAAGTTTCAACATGGCTAAACAGCAAAGCCGTCCGCCACTGAACACCATTTCCTGCCGTCGAAACCTGTCTGCCTGAGATCCATCCCATTGTTAGTCTGCAGTCTCCAAATTCGTCCAAAAAATGAGCGTTTCGCAAGATGTTCGAACCAAAATTGTATATCCATCGTTTGTCTTTCCTAGCGTACGCATATTTCTAGTCCTTTTGTAGCCTTCTTGATTTCATTATCCAGAGATTTGTTGATTTGGAAAATCACGAAGCTCCCCTATTCAAAACTCTTCACTTATCATCCGTAGGTTCAGATATGCCCGCTGTTTATGTTTTGTCAGAGATACGATGTGGGTTGTTTACAAGAAACAGTGACATGGTACAGCGTAGGATCCTGTTGCCGGTTGTTGTTGACGTAACAGTAACAGTGTGTGTAGGGACTGTGTTCCGTACAAATAGATTAGTTAGGTGCCGAGAACATGCGTGACTTCGTAAGATTATGTTAATGATCGAAACGTATTCATTGCAGGAGAGAGTGGTTTGTTTGTTTTTGTTTTGTTGCAAGGACGCTGTCACTAGTTCACACAAGCGGTTCTCAGTCTTTATCTAACGCGACGCTCTTGAAGAATGACGTCCACTTACACGACAAACCTTCATTAGAATATCACAATTTTGAGTATATAAAAATAAATAAGCGTAAATGAGCTTTTTTTTTTTTTAATAAATCGTTGTGTGTCGCGACACACAGTTTGAGAAACGATGGTTCAGACTACACAGTGTTGAATCTGATGTTTATTGAACCATGCATCTTTGTGATAACTGAAGAATAAACAAACCAACTAGATGCCACTTATTATTTTATTTGTACATCTTATAGGCTCAACATGCTTCGGGCATTACTATGCCCATCATCAGGAGCTCGCGACTATGATGTTGATTACCACATTGGGCCTTTCGTTCTTGGTTTGCTGTAGGTTGGAGTTTAGATGCGGTTAGGCTGGAGTAGTGTCCGGGTCGCAGGCTAAAGCTTTAGCCTGCAGACCGGACACTACTCCAGCCTAATTGCACCTAACCTCCAACTTACAGCAAACCAAGAACGAAACGACCAATGTGGTAATCAACATTATAGTCGCCGAGCTCCTGATGATGGGCATAGTAGTGTCCGAAACATGTTGAGCCTTATAAGAAGTGCAATAAAATAGTAAGTGGCATCTAGTTGGTTTGTTTATTCTTCAGTTAACAGCGTTGAATGTTTGGATAATGGCGTAATATGTCGTGAACTGTGAAGGGTGTGGAAAGAAGCGGTTATAGCGTCATTTTAGATAGGCATGCTATCCTGACTTCTGACAGGAGGGAATGAGGAATTTCAAGAAAACCCTCAGGCAGAATAGTCTTACAGGCCTAGGTCGAACCCAGGACTTTCCGAATACGAATGAATGCTACACATATACGACCCTGACTTTCGGCAGGGTGGATATTACAACCGTCATTGCTGATATCTAACGATACCTGTAACAAACGGGCGTGCCTGAATTAGTTGACTTCGAGTTAAATTAATTGTGTTGTAAACCATTCGTTTTCTGCCATGGCGCAACAGCCCCTAGTGGGCCAGGAGCGCCACATTTTCTAGGCTTCACGATGACGCTGAGTTAAATACAACTCTGGAGGGGTGATCAGCCCGGTCCAGAGACCTCAACCTGACTCTCACAAGAGACAAACATCCATGTCCCCGGCGGTATTCGAACCCGATTTTTCTCATATTTTTATTTCTCCGAATAGTAATAACCGCTATTGAGACCCAGCAAATGCACTGTCCGTAGATAACGGTTGTCCCCAATTTCTAAGATGAGTGTGACAAACGCAGCTGTTACCCAGGTTGAATCTTTGCATTATATAAAGTTTCATGACGAAATGTCGTGATTGATTTTAATTGTTGTGTCCGGGAGTTTCATATGGTGACACGACATCGGAAATTTCGTGTATGACGATTTTTTAGGAGAATTTTTTTTTAGGAAAAAAGAAAGTAACAGCATGGTGGCAGCAAGAAATACTTTGGCTTGATATAGGTAACCCTGTAACTTGCCATGTTAATATTTATCATACTAATTTGTTTATTTTTAAGAGTGTTATTCGTGACCCAATAAAGTACTGAGATATATTGCGTCGGAGTTAGATGAATGAATTATTGTGGAGCACTAAGGAAATGGTAATGGAAGTGGAAAACCGACATAAGTACTAGGAAGGAAAGAACCTGATCCAGTGTCAGTCCATCACTAATACCGCATGAATGGGCCTGGGGTTGAGCTCTGGCCACTGTGGTGAGAAGCCGGCGGCTAAGACGTTCATCCCTCAGAGAATGTCAAGGACACTCACTGAGTATACTAAAGAGCAGAGTACTGACGTGAGTTTGTATACATACGAAGGAGAATGTAACAGAGGATGTAAAAAATCGCGTATCAAAGCGATTTATAATGTGGACTGGACTCCTTACCGAGTATTGTTATTTGCACGTATTAAAACGGGTTATGTGGGTAGGAAGGACGTGTATCACACAAGACGCCGTGAGAAATTTGTGCAGTTTTAGTCTTGTCTCCTTGATAATTGCCCATGCCTAGATAAATGCATCGTTAAATGGGTCTTAATATAGTAGGTGTGGAGTGGATTCACCTAGGTCACGAGAGGGTTCAGTGCCAGGGTTTTGTGCAGGACAGAGTATTTCTTCACCATCTGAGTAAGTAACTTTTCGTCAACGACCCTTCACCGTATCGGTCAAAGTTTCAGTATTGTATGAAGCTCAGAACTGATTGCCGGCGACTTTTCGAGTCGGTTTTACTTCCTTCGCATATTTTCTTTCAGAGTTAATCCCTGAAGAACTTAGACCGCTTTTGAAATGATAAATGCGGGGGCTGAAGCTGGGGCGTCGGCCTGGTTCACATTTTGATAGCCGTGAGAAAATATGAGCTGTGTGCTAATCTCAGCGCATAGCTGGGTGTCAGTTGCAGTGCTCGAGACTCAGTCTGGATAACACCGGTTTATGAGGCGCAGAATTAAATGGAACTTGGAACGTTTCCCATTGCTTGACGTTTGAACTGGGCAGTATCATCTCGCACATTCTTCTCGGTAGTTGTATGAGCCTGCGTCACATTTGGGATGTAAGCAAATCATGTCACTACAGCAGAGTTTTGTCTGGGCTTTACCACCATAACAATGACAGAAAAGGCCTAGAACGCGGCACAAACACACTATGTCTCCATTTCTGTACCACGAAGTTCCGTCCGTGATAACTGGTTCTGAAATGTCATATTCCCGGGAAGGACTGCTTGACTATGAAGTTATGACCTTTGTTAAGGAACTGTGGTAACCTTAACCCTCTCATTGCCATGCGTGAACGTACCTCGTTTAAATACATTGGGGTTTCTCGTCTGTATTTAGCTATATGATTGTTAGGAATGTCACTTTAAAGTCCCGCTATCTGTGAAGTGTGAAACGTTTCATATTTAAGTCAAACATTAAGGGGGAAAAACAAAAACACTTTCGGACAGTTGGTACACACCAGATTTTACATGTGTCCAGAATTGTTTCAAATTCGATTTTTTCAGACACGTTAATTTCAAAACAAGCAATTTCCAGCTTTAGAATAAACAAGAGAGTGTCCATTGTTTAGGTGACAGTAACTAAACAAATATACGTGGTAAGTGAAGAATAAAAAAACCAACCAGATGCCACTTATTTTATTGTACTTCTTATAGGCTCAACATGTTTCGGGCACATTAGTGCCCGAAACATGTTGAGCCTATAAGAAGTACAATAAAATAAGTGGCATCTGGTTGGTTTTTTATTCTTCAATTGTCACAATGATGCACGGTCCAACAAACATCAAATATACATGAATTCCAAAGTTATTTAGCGTTTTAAGAAAAAGAAGTTTGCGTGAGCCTTTTAAACACAAAAATTAGCTTACCGGTACGGAAGGCGTGTGAAAAAATTCTGCTCTAGCGAAAAGTCGCTAAAAGTAGTGATAACTGGGTTTGATTTTAGGGGACACCAACTGTTTATTCCATTCTGTGGGGAAAAAGTTACTTTAAAGCAAAACTGACGTCGGAAAGCTCAGTTCTTAGTTGACTTCACAATACCTCTTCTACCGCATTGCCCCAGATCAGGAACTAGTATTTTTTTGGCCCAAAGAAAGTTGGTATACTACCACGTGCCTCTTCCAATTGAACCAAAATTGTCATGGGGACTTTTATAGCTTTTTTTGTTCGCAATTCTATATTTAAAGTTTAAAAAATTATCTCAATTACAATCGAAACTTTTAAACATGATCTCTTTCCAGTGCAGGTTATCTCTGACCATAATTTTGCTTTGGGTAGTAGTGGTCCGAGGTAGCGTACTCGTTACAGGGACTCGCTAGGGCTGGACGGTGCAGGGATAGAATCCAGGTGGGAGAAGCATTTTCCGCACCCTTCCAGACCGGCCCTGGGGCCCACACATTTCCCTGTAAAATTTGTACAGGGCCTCTTTCCTGGAAATAAAGCGGCCGGGGCGTGGCGTTGACCACCAACCCCCATCTAGCGCCGATATTGAAGGAAGAGTAGAGCTATACCTCTACTCCCCCTCTGGGCCTTCTTGGCCTGTTCTAGGGTTAACTTTATCTTGTACATGTAGCAGTAGAGTTTACATATTACGTTACACATAGTTCACCTGGAAGGAATAAACAGATGCACGGAAAACCTGAATCGACGACCTCCAGAATGCAGGTTTGCGTTGGTACCACTACACTGACCTGTTCGGTTTTCCACTACTGAGATCTTTGTATTTTATAACTGATTCCTTCCTGCCCAAGAAACTTTCTCCCCAGAAGCTAGTTCCACTTTGTGACAACGAAACGCACTTCGGTAAGCAAGGTAACAAGGTCTCGAGACCAAAGGCATTTCCTGCTACAAATTTCGTACTTCCTGAAGCTGTAGTCCACTGCATACGAATGGAAACTCCGCACACCCACTTTCACGTACTCACCAAATAACTGACTCCATGGAACAGCAGAGGTCTACTTGCGAAGCTGATGGTCTCTCCAGTTCCATTCTCCCTCTTCAGTGGGACCCGAAAGTTTAAGACTGTGCTTGCAAGAGTCCGCCACTATTCTCTAGTTTCAGATGGACCAATTTGGACATCCTCCGATCCTATTTTTATATTAGCTTACGTAGGGCTACCCCATTTTATGTCCAAGGCCCTCAGTGTGATCCCTGTCCGACAGGTTTTTCTACCAAAAATTCATAGGCCTTTTGTCCAGTGCGTGCTACATGCATCGACTATGGCATCCCGTTTTGATTTAATTAATCCTTATCATTTGTAATGAAGAGTCGAAATTATTCAGCCCTTCAGTGTACCTCCGGCCGCCTCATTCTTATTCTTCCTTTCATCTTGAATTGCTGCATCTCGTTCTGTTGCGTGTACTGCATAAAAGCACGAACGTCTTCACAATCAGAACTGCTGTCTCCCTGTTATAACTGTTAAGCAGACCACGTGTTTCCACCTGCTGACAAGTTATCCTCAGGTCCATGTCTTAAAACGTTGGGAATAAGTGACATTTAAATTTAAATTTAGACTTGACATTTTAATATTTACAGACTGCTCATTATTTGAAGGTTTGAGCTGTAGTATTCCTTTCACATGTTGCTATATGTATTACGTAAAATGATGCACATATTTACGTCTTCAGCAGTGATTCTCTGATGTCTGTTGGTATGACCGGCTTTTTTAAAACTTGCTGTATAAAAATTTAATGTCTTCCCTCCCTGGTATTTCAGGAATGTTTTCGCCGTTACGTTATCATTCCAATACTGATATGTATTTCTGTGACTGAAATTTAATCCTATTTTTCTTGGATGTTTGTTGGGTCAACTTGTATGGTATCTTCCATTATAATCTTGACCCTATCTCCCACTTATCGATTCTAGTTATGTTTGCCCGAATTGAAGCAAACACCCTGTATAATTGTGGTGTATTGTGTGCAGCAATAACAACAAAACAACAATAATAATTATTATTATTTTATATTAGTAAACATGTATTTATTACAGGTGATTGTTAAAGGGCAGTGAGTGACGTGTATTTTGGGTAGTTTACTCGAGTGGGGTTGGAATGAGTGTACGTTTTTTGTTCGATTGAATGGCGTATTTTGTAGCTTTAAATGTGTAATGATTCATAATGTTACGTCGTAATCCACATAGACGACCGCCCGTTTTTCCGTCTACCTATAGAGTTAACCCTGAGTGAAAGACATTTTATAAAATTTTGATGTCTGAATATTGTAGGTGATAAGTGTGACATTCCTTCACATTTAATCGATCCGATTTTATATGGGTTAATTAAAACCGTGTACATTCGCCTGTACTGTACACAGTTGTCGCAGGCTCTCTGTGCAATTCATCACACGTCATTGATATTCATTTCGCATTCATTAACCTGCTGCTGGCAAAGCATAGAAACAATAGTACACTATTATCTACAGCCATTGTACACTATTATCTACAGCCATTATCTAGCCAGCAGTAGATACATTACAGAGATGAAGACATGAATTGTAGTATTCTGGAACTAATAAACAAATGGAACCTTGGACTAAATAGTCAGTTTCTTGTATTTCCGGCAATACGCGCTTATCGGCGGGCTGTTGTGGACACGGCAATGAACTTTCGGGTTCATTGGAAGGTCTGTTAGCGGGAGACAATTATCTTCGCCTGAAGGTCTCCGAGTCACAAAGTTAAATACACGTCACTGGGAAAGATATATGAATTTATAGTCGTTACAGGTCTTGGAGTGGTGGCAGGTGTAGGACTGTTCGTGTGTACATTCTCGTCAGCAGATTACCTGTTAACTAAATTTCGCCCCTTAGAGCCGAAATTCATAGAGATAAACGGTTTGTGACTTGAGTTATGAGCTGCCCCGTATAGTACACATAGCGTCGTATTGTTGGGCAGAACACCATTACTGACTGCTGAATATACTACACATGGCGTCATTTTGAAATATCTCGAGAACCGTGAAAATGTATGAAACGTTTCATTCTTCTCTTCAGCGTTTGCTTGAAACATTTATCGCTGTACTAAATACTGAACAGTGTTTGCTTGAGACGTCACTGAACACATCTAGATCTTCATATAAAGCTGGCTTGTTATGACCGCATCGAAGAGGACGGTCTTAGACTCCACGCGTAGTAACCATGGCCGCAAAGAAAGGCTAGCCCAAAATTTTAGTTCGGAGGGTTCAAGGGTAGAGGGCAACTGACAGAGCGAGGTATAGGCTGGGGATATTACTAAAATTTATACCAAAGAAATTGTGACTGGGGTATGGGCTGGACGATCTGGAGTTTGAATCCCGGCACGTGCAAGGTATTGTTCTCCTGTCCCGAACGCCGGACAGACTCGGGGACCCACCCAGCCTCCTCTTGAATGGGTACCCGCGTTATTTCTTGGGGTAAAAAGGCTGGAGCGTGAAGCTAACCACTTACCTCTTGGGAGTGCCCAGGTTAAGAATGATTGGCGCTGTACCTCTACTCTTCCATGTGCCTTTATGCCATGAACAGGGATGACTTGGCCTTTATCGGTGAAATGTGGTGTGCGGATATTGACTGGATTCATCTGGTACAAGAGAGGTACCAGTGGTTGTTTCGTGTGAACTTGGTTACAGAACGTCGGAATCCATGAAATACAATAATTTACTTACCATATAAGTCCCTCCTACTGGCGCAAGAAACACTTGACTGCACGATATAAATTTAAGTGGTAGGGTGATCGTGGTGGATAAAGATTTGGGATGAGTTCGTGGTCTTTTTAAAAAAAAAATCGCGGCAATAATTCACGATACCCGAGGAAGACGATTGATTGTGTTTGTCCATAAGTCTGGGCACGTCTGGCCTTTAGCCTTACTGGAAGTACCATGGGGTTCACGTGAGTCTATCTGTGTGTCTCATTACCGCTTGTGTAACTGTGTGTTCTGTTGATGTATCACGTGCAAGTGTGTAGTATATGCCGACAACAATAACAGTCCATCAGCATGTAATGTTTCAGAATTTGTTGATGAGAAGTGTTAAAATCACATAAACAGTGAGTATACAGTACTGTTCATGGAATGGCTCTACAATTCGTGTAGAAACGCACGCAGCAACGCACTGTTGTAGTGTCGCAGTCGTGCTGCTCGCACCAAACGATTATGCTTCTTGCAGCACTGCAAAAGAAGCACATACGTGCTTTTTGTATAATGCAGTGTTACTGATCCATGTGTCTGCAGTCCCGACTATTAAGAAGCTGAGACGAAAGGTGAGACACGTACGGAATGAATTTTACTTGAGAAACGTCCGTGGCTCGTAAGTGAAGTTTACCTTAGAACAGGCCACGAAGGCCCAGAGATGGAGTGGAGGTGTGGCTCTACTCTTTGTATAACCTCGGCGCTAGATGGAGGTGGGTGGTCAACGCCACGCGCCGGCCGGTTTACCCCCGGGAAAGACCCGGTACCCTTTGTATAGGAGGCTGGGTGGGCCCCAGTGCCGGTCTGAACGGGTGCGGAAAATCTCGCCTCCAACGGGTTTCGATCCCCGGACCGTCCACCCCGTAGCGAATCGCTATACCGACTGCGCCGTCCCGGCCCACTTCCGTGGCTCGTACAGGTCACATATCGTTGAAGTAAATCTTAAAAAAGCTACACTACAACTGGGATTGCGGTATCCTGGGATGTGGTTTATTTTAGTTTCGGAGTTGGTTACCAACGTTTCAGAGAAGCCCGCCGCGTTTGTCTTCGCTTTTCGACCCAGAAGACAAAGGCAGCAAGTTTTTCCGAAATGTGGATAGCACTCGACGAAACTACGTGGAATTTCATCCCAGAACGTCACAGTCTTCATAGTGACCATCGTGAGAACATCAGATCTCACGTGAAAGTATAGAAAACAAATTTTGTTTGGTTAATCGCCACACCACGCAGACAGACGTGCGAGTGAAGGTAAACCGGAATTAATTGTTAACTTTTTGTGTAAGTGGAGGTGAATGGTCATCTTTGCGATCTTATACCCACGACTTAATTCTCCCGGTTTCTATTGAATAAAAGGCTGAGAAGGTCCCAGGGTCGGTTTGAATGAGGCAGGGAAGAGGAAACGTCCTGCCCCTACTGGAAATCGAATCTCGGTCACCCACCCTGTAACTGCACCTTACTACCTCCTGCTACTGCTGGAACAGTAAAATTTGAGAGACTGTGATGGGCCTGGCGTCAAGGAAGTTGACGGAACCAGGACAGTATCCGCAATTTTGGCGACTAAATCTCATTGATCTTGGGTGCAATGAAATTGGGGAAGGAGTGGAGAAAATCATGACGGGTCTGGAAAATAAAGTTGCATGGAAGACAGTTGCACGAACGTTGCTGTAGTTCATGTGTTTTGACTGTGGTTCTAGTGAGTGGCTGGATGTAGATTGTGTCAGGGGTTGGCTGCAGATCTGGTTAGTTGAATAAAGAAAGACCAACTTGATGCCACTTGATTTATTATTTCATTATTTAATGTTCAGCATGTTTCGGATGTTAATACATCCATCCTCAGGAGCTTGCGACTTATTTGTTGAGTTATTTCATGGGTTGTATTGTTCTGGTTCGATGTGTGTTGGTGTTACGTTGTGGTTTGGCTGGGGTAACAACGTAACACCAACACGCATCGAACCAGAGCAATACAACCCATGAAATAACTGAACAAATAAGTCACAAGTTCCTGAGGATGGATGTATTAACATCCGAAACATGTTGAGCATTAAATAATGAAATAATAAAGCAAGTGACATCAAGTTGGTCTCTCTTTATTCAACTATGAAGATGATGCACGGTCCAATAAACATAAGGTCTGGTTATTGTTTGGATATAGGTCGTGTTGGGACTGGCCCTAGATCGTGCTAGGGGTTGGCTCTGGGTGTTAACATTTTTATTATTATTGGCTTGTAAAATGTCTGTTTAAATACAAAAATTGTAGGTGTTGAATGTAACGCATTGTCAGTATTTCCTAAAGCGTATTGCTAAACAAACAGTTGTTGCAAGAATATTAATACTGTCTTTGTAGACGTTACAAGTGATTGGTTAAAGCTACGTAGACTTTCCTTACAGTCACACTGTGACACGTTCTTGTTGCTAATACCATCCTAGCATGCTGGGTCATGCTGGGTGTCTTGTATAGTTTTCTTCTTTGCAGCTTTCAAGGGAAATGTTCTCATTTCGCATACTTCAGTGCTGTGGCTCTTAGATGTTGGACTCTGATGATGATGATGATGATGATGACGACTACTGCACGCAGTGCCTTGGGATGTTAAACGTCTTCTTGTTTATCGGTCTTTTTTAAAACTGAAGTGTGTGTGTATCGATCCACTAAATTTTTATTTGAATCAGACGGTTTTAACGACGCCTTTTCATATTGTCCTGCATGCGGTTTTACTTGTATCTTGAATTGAACCCGCATGTATTTGCCGGAGCGAGAAATTTTTCCAACAGACTTTGTATAGAAGAATGAAACAAATGCTGTGTTCAGTACCTCGAAAATCTTGCAGGTACCAAGGTAATTCAAAGTGACGCTGTGTGGAGTACTCCTTTCGACACGCTGAAAAACAAAAGAATGCACCAGAACTCTCATCGCCGTGTGTGTGCGTGCGCGCACGCGATTGTGTGTGTGTGTGTGTGTTTGTGTTTATACGTTTCCTTCTTGTTTACTTTTGAACAGGCGGACTTTCCCTTTTTTACATAGATTATTCAGACTCTTTTGCTGTTGTAATTATGCGATAGATGACTCTGTGCAAGACCGGAGAAGTCTGTAAATAAGAAAATATTTTTCATCTGGTAGAATTTCCACGTGGACTTGCAGGGTGTCGAATATAGATCCGACTACCAGATGTGAAAAGCATATAATGTCCGATCCCAAATATTATTCACGACCTAATGAAGAGAACTCGCCTTAGTATTCCTGAATAATGGGCATAATAATGAGTAAAGTACGAACAAACAGCGCCACAGCTTGAACTTGGTTTCGCATGTGTTAGACATACTGCATTAAATAACTATATTAAAGAGTGCACTCTGGACTGGGGATTCTTATGAACTACAGGAATGTTACCAAGCACAGATACAATCGCAGATGAGGTCGATTCATACGAGTTTTGCGGTGTGTTGACGTTTCCTCGGAGGGGCACCATTAAGAGTGTTTTACATTTCTAATAACAAAACTGAAATATAATTAATTTTAAACTCAATGTAATTGTCCCCTGTTTGGTGACGTGTGTTGTGCGTTATCATCGACCGATAGTAAACATCAGACATTTTATGGCCAAAATATTTTTCGTTTTGTAAATAAAAAACCGACCATGTGCCAGACTACATTGTGTAATTAAAATCGGTTTGAGAGTCACAAAAAATTAACTGTCGGGGTTCTTGCGGCCCGTAGGCCACGTGTTTGAGTCCTCTGGTCTCAGTAAAACGATGTAACCTGTACGTCGAATTTCTAATGAGTGCCGAAGAAGCGCGGGCTGGATCTGTTTTTAAGGTTCCTGGGTGCACTGAAGAAAAGACGGAAACCGCTAGTGAGTGCAGTAGATTTCCCAGCCTTCGTACATGCCAGACCTGACACCACTGTTGTTAGCGTCCACGAAATTGCGCCACTTGTATTCTCCATACAGGATGGAACGTGCTTTAATTGTACACAACAAACATTTCTTTGCTAGTAACGAGCGCGTGTCTGCCGGCAGGGCATATCCGCGACAAGATTTCTCCATCCTCACGTACAGCACCCCCCATCCTACCGCCATCCGGTTGCCGCATAATTGTCGTGCTTTGAGGCCAGCCTATTTGGCAGCGTTGCACTCGCTCGTGACACATTGCTGGCGATGCATCGCGTTGCAGTGCTGGTCGTTTTGGTTGGGAATCGTTTTGTTTCAGACTCCGTGTACTCTTCGTATATTTGGACCGAAATAGTAAACTATTCGTCGAATGTTTCTGTCCCTAAATATGTAGGCATATTAAATTGTCATTGAGGCTACTTATCCCTTAAAAAACACGTTACATATTGTTCTCCTTATTCCTACCAAGGACTGCGTGTAATACGAATATCATTTTACGCCAAGACCAGAACGGCACGATCGAACGCGGGACTAGGATAGCGCAGACAGTGAAAACCCGTTGTCTGAATAGGCAGAAGCAGGGGTACTGTCAACACAAATACTGATATAGGCCGGATGTGAGAAAGCAATATGGAAATGGACTAAGAAGGTTGGTGTAGTAGTAAAATTGTAGATTTGTGTTCGGAAGGTGCCTGATTCGAGTCCTGGCCGGGACACCGGCTAGCCTGACGATTTTCATGGTTTTTGTCAGTTCCTCCAGACAAATGTAATGCCTCGTTACGGCCACTACTGCTTAAACTTTCCAGTTCGTATTATTTTAATGCATGTGCCGTGCAGTTTGCAGTTCGTCAGTCACCCTACCATCGGCGCTGTACAGCCGTAGTCACCTGACAGCGTCGTAGAGTACGGCCACAAAATATTATGTAATATTTCGTAACGAGAGACAACTGAATTTGTGACCCGATTGTCGTGTTTGGATGATTTTTAAGATAGGAGCACTAGACGGGCGGGACGTGCTCATGCGGAACGAAATGAGAAATGATTGCACAATTCTGGGTGGACTTAATCCAAGGTAACTTTCGGGACACTGTACTTGGGAGAATGATGTTAGAATTGATGTGAGGATATGAGGCTGACTGCTGGAGATAGGGTAGAGGGGTAGACTTTTTTGGGACGACAGCCTTTTTTGGGTGCTGTACGTGCTGCGAGTTGATTTATTTGGCTGGTGAAGGCAATGTATGTAAGACTGTATAACGTGGCTTTTAATACCAATAATTACGACGATGGCGACGACGACTACGACAATAATAATAATACTAATAATAATAATCGGAGTGTTTCGCTTAATAACTCAGTTATTCAACGGCCATTTTGATCACCAGTTTAAGGCAGCATGAATGAAGAAAACTGTAAACAAATAGTGATGATAATAACAAGAAAAAAGTAACAGCAATTCAACATCGAAACGTGCCGGATTTTGTTACGGTGGCAGGTGATCATCTTCTAAGTGACAAATTCACATTTAAAAAAAATAGCTTCGAAGAGGAAGGACGAAATAAACACATACAAACAGAATGAAAGGAAGAAAGTGTGTTCCCTTTATCATCTGCTATGCTATATGTACATATAGTTTCCTGGAACCAAGGCACCACACAAGGTGTGATGGAGCCGTCATTGTACAGAGCTGCCAGTGAGCACTGTGCTATCCTAACTGTTGTCTGCCGAGTTCCAGTACCATTCGGTACGCAGAATTTAAAGAATTCGGTGTGATTGGATTCTTTGCAGTTCGCTGTGTTCAGTCGAACGTTATTAGTGTATGTACTATTGGTTCTTGTTCCTCCAAGGCTTGTAGATTGTATCAGTGATACAATAATTTAACTGAGAAAAGCACGGAAGGGGGATTACTTAACGCGGTTACGCATTTTACATTTTTTGTTAATTCTAAACGAATTTCATTCGTAGACTGATGGTTCTTAATTGCACTTAGAACACACAGCACCAGATACCTAACAGAAGCGTCTTGCACAGCAGTGACCGCTCGGGCGAGCAGGTAACCACGGTTTCTACTTAGCATGGACATTTCCGCAACAGCTTCACATAGATCCTGCGTCGTGTGCCAAACAGGATGCACCACTGTGATGTTCAAGTCCAGTTGCCACACATGTCCACCGGTTTTTTTACACCTGCAATTAGTGTACCGGAACACAAAGAAATTGCGATGTATGATCGGTGAACTGGATATCGTTCGCGCCGACGGAAACTCGCTGTAACATTTCGTATGCTTACGCAGTGGTTTAATAAGACCATTTCGTCGTATAACCATAGATTTTTTTTATGTACGATAGTAATTGAAATCGCGTGTACTCACCATTCGGCAGAATATTTGACCGAATATGGGACAACGGACTCGACATATCGCACTGCGAAAGTGTGCATTTTCTGTAGGGAAGCTTAATAATGAAGGAATTTATAATATGCAGTCCTCTTTACCTCGTGTTTTTGGGAATGAGATGAAGTATGAAACGGGTTAGACATACAGAGCATAGGGAGAAAATCAGAAGTACATACTTCATACGTACACTTTTGTTGATACTGGACATTCCGCGCATTATCGAGAACAAATTCTCGAACTAATTCACAAAATTGTTCCTTAGATATTTATAATTCCACACAGAATATTCCTACATGTTTCGATCCGAAAGGGACTATCTTTCCTTAAAGTACGTCGGCTGCTTCCAAGATACTGCATTTTAATATCCAGCACATTTATACAACTGCTGTAATAAGAAATGTCTACATTTAGCTTCTTGACTGACAACACTTCAGCTATGTACAAAAGTGGCTAATTTGGTTTTATGCTTATCTCAGTAATTAACCAACTTGATGTACAAAATTTTTGTTTTACAATGAGTTTGTTTCATGCCTCTACATGTTTCGAGCACATGTGCTCGAAACATGTAGAGGCATGAGGCATGAAACAAACTTATTGTAAAACAAAAATTTTGTACATCAAGTTGGTTAATTACTGAGATGCATGGTCAGCAAAACGTCAAAAATTGGTTTTATGCGTTATTGTTTTGGCTTGATTCTCTGATAATGGGACCTTGCGGTCCGAAACATTTAGGAATATTGTGATATTTTAAGTATCTAGGGAATACGTTTGTGCATTTGTTGGTTCAGTGTAGTGAATTAGTGACGTCTGTTGCTGGGAAAACGGCACGGGGACGAGATGGTGTGGGAGATCTAGAGGTACTTACTTATTTTATTTATGTTGCTTATATTTAACAGTGCTTTCAGTAGCTCATATTGTGTAGCGTAGAATTTTACATGATCAGTGAAAAGAGAATTGGAAAGATGTGCAAAGAACCGGTCTGGACTAACTTGACATACTATGCCAGCGTTTGGTTGGAGGGATTGAGGTAGAGTAGGAGAGAACTGTTGTGGTAGCTGGTCTGTAGGCAGAATCGGAGCCAGAGATCGGCGTAATGTGATGCAGGCATGCTTTCTACTTAATCGTTAACTTTGATGGCTAAACATAGATGGAAGTGGAGAGTTACGTGGAAGAGGGAACTGGATTGGAAGCGTTCAGGATGGGTTCCATTGGTGTGTCTGCGTGAACACGGCACTGGACCTTACGATCCTGTAAAAATAGGTGTGTCTGGCAACCGTGCGAATAGAGAAATATACCCTTCAAGTCAGTCAGTCAGTCATTAGTGTTAACTTTTGTTGATGCGTAATTCTGCCGAGCGCCCAGCAGTATTTTGTGTTACCGCGTATTACACCATTTTGTGTTACCGCGTATTACACCATTTTGTGTTACTGCGTATTACACCATTTTGTGTTACTGCGTATTACACCATTTTTAATAAATTCCCCTTTTTGTGGGAAACGAAGGTTGCTTCTGGCCATATTCTGGGCCATGTTAATCCACTCGACATACTTAGGTCATGTTTTTTCCTCCATCCTCCCCTTTACGTATTAATGGTCTGTTCCTTACGGATGTACCGGTGAGAATTTCGTACACATGGCGTTTCAAATGTCTCGCCAATTACATCATCCGTATTTGGATTACCCTAACAATATTTATTTTAAAGCACAGATTAAGAATGCTGTTACACTAAACGAAGGTAATACGTCCTTTCTTTTGGTCCACGTTGGGAAGAAGAGATCATTACCGAGGATTTGTATCGAAAGAACGGACCCAGCGCGGCCGAAGGGTTGGAAGACCTCCCAGCAAGGTTTCTGCAGACGTCTCCGACATATATGGGTTTTCGGCATGATGGGTATGCCCCGCACCATTCCATCACGTGCAGCACCCTATTTCAGTTTTGGAGTTTCAGGCTTACTCATTTTCGAAAACTGAATTTCAGCACGCGAATGTGAACTTTTGACGGAGGTACAAGGTGACGTGCGTGCGTGACAGACAGTATTTATACCATCTGCTGTGATGTGAGTAATTGTTATTTGCAACGCCGTATGCCACTGATTGGTCGATTCAACGGCGGTAGTAATCGCAATCGAACGTACTATCTTCCAGCTGAGCGGCTCTGCTCTTTGCTGGCAGCTATAAGGTGATCGTGCTCCCTGCGGGTTACACACGTCACACTATCACATCCGATTGGCCTCTGTACTAATTTATGCCGTTACAGACCCAGTTTAGGCCGTTCGAGGTTTGAACCCCACTGGGGACATTTGATCATCTGCACGCCTGTCCTGACCGGCCCTGGGGTCCACTCAGCCTCCTGGACAGTGCGTACCGGCTCTCTTTCCTGGGGTACTGCGACCGGGGCGTGATGTTAATCACCCACCCCCATCCAGCGCCCAGGTTAAGAATATGTAGAGCCACACCTCTGCTCCTTCTCTGTGCCCGGACGGCATGTTACGAGAGGACCTTTGCCTTTGTAGACGGTATTGTTGTTGACCTCTTTGCTCGTATATTAATTTTTGTTTGACTCACGTACATCCCGTCAGTTTTTTTTGGGGGGGGGGGCAGTTTCTCTTTTGTGAGAAGTGCGGCTCATTCGAGGTTTTCTTATTTCGAACTGCTGCAGATTATGCCGCCTGTTCTGTTCCGATTCAGAATGAAATTACAAATTTTAATCTTTTGTTAGCTATTTTGGTGAGACCCTGTGGGGAGGTAATGTGAGTCTGAAATTACCATAATTCAGCTGCCAAAACAAGACGGTTGCTCTCCCATTGGCACGTGTGAAAGCGATAATATTGTAGTACCACGTGGTTTGTATCTTGGTCACAGGACTAATGCAGTTAACGAACGTCGTTTATCATGTTGCGACCGTTAAGTTACATACGCACATGTGTACTACACCACATCACGCATGTTGCTGATTACGTTTCAAAACAAACTCAACGTTCTTGAATTCCTGTACTGGTTTACTGCGGGCACGCGCCTTGTGCCCTGCTCTGACCAGAACGTGCACGTTCCGTTTAAACGAGCATGGAGTGCACGTGCTAGTGAAGGGATGTTAACTCACGCAGAGGGACTGTTGAACCAGCGTCTTCACTTAGTGGTGACATTTCCTGTTCACTTTACTCATACTCAGTGACCCGTCTGTTTGCTACATCAGTAGGCCTGCTGCCTTCCACATCAAGCTCTGTTTCTTTTACTTGTCAGATTCAGTGTGTCTTGCATTTTCAGCCACCTACTTTTTTTTTACGATGGCAGGTGTTCTGTAGCGCAGATAGAACTTCTGTTATTAATTCATGTGTTTCATCAAGTTTCTTTAGTGGATATTCAGTGGAGTAGGGTATAGCTCTATACTGGTTTGAACTTCAGTCCTCGTGTTCGTTGTGACAGAACGTAAGGTAAGAGTAATTTCTTGCGTCTTTCTGCTCTCAAGTTTAATGTTAGACTAAGGATATTTTAAAACGCCCAGAACCAGGGCTTGAATGCTTACAGCAGAGCGGAGGTGAAACTTTACTGCATGGTAGGATTCAAGTTCCGGCTGTTTAAACCTCCCTCCCCCATCCCCTCCAGACCGGAACACCCCATGCCCATTTGAGAGAATACTGGTGTGGATGTGGTGGCAGGGTAAAACTGCATTGTTAAAGGTGGTCAGTAACAAAGACTTCTTGCTAGGTAGCGTACGCTCACACACACACACACACACACACACAATCATTGTACATTCAGGTAATTAGATTATATGCCATATCGAAAATTTTTTCCCTTTTAACGAGAGTAAGGCCCATTTTGTGTATCATTTTACGTAAGCTCAGCAATTTTCAAACGCGCTTGGATCCCTGCGGAGCACCTGTTAAAACCAGCCAATATGTGTGTGTGTTTGTAAACATCGACCGCCTCTGTGGTCTAGTGGTCAGAGTTTCTGGCTACAGATACAGAGGTCCCGGGTTCGATCCCCGGCGCTACCAGATTTTCTGAGTAGTAGTG
>Ga0136643_10004831_pt1 | contig 18787 bp, 8 predicted proteins | sample TergutLab28metaG_FD_96883 | JGI IMG/M metagenome (GOLD analysis project Ga0136643, IMG submission 96883) | Labiotermes labralis P1 segment gut microbial communities from Petit-Saut dam, French Guiana - Lab288 P1 (version 3) (version 3) | ecosystem: Host-associated > Arthropoda: Insects >...
AAAGTTGCATTTTATATATTTATTCAACAAATATAGGTACTGAATATTTTAAACATGGTGTATACTCTCCGTTTTTTTCTCTTCAAAATGCAGTTTGTTTCATAATTCTAACGTATTTGGTTCATGTATTATTCACATTTTATATACAGGGTGTGCTAAAATTAAAAAAAATAATTCCGGCGCCAAAAGGTTAAAGAAATATGAACTACAAAGAATGTGCAAGGAGGCGGTCCGGGAAAAAAATGTGAACAACTAATATTGCTATTTGTCTGAAGACTGAGACAAACTACGAAAATAAATGACGCTACAATTTGTTCCCTCATCATCATTACCAATTCATTATTTACCACTATCACGTTTAAGTATGTTATTTAACGACTTTGCAGAATCATAAGATTATATAAATGGGATGAGTATGGAGCACTGACTGGATAATACTGAAGTCCTCGGATAAAGAACCTGTCCCATTGCCACTCTCAACCACGAATCGCATACACACGAAACGGTCTGGGATTAAACATAAGCCTCCGCGGTGACAGGAGGCGACCAATCACCTATAGCCGTTGCTTGGCCTTCCTGTCTTTCAATGCTACGCATCAGGCACTGGAAGCGTTGTTAAATAAACTATAAACAAACAAATTCACATCAACGTGATTCAAAGATGCCGACAAACACTCACGTTAACGTACCCACATGCTCTGTACGTGTCTACGTGCGAGCACACGTATCGTTCGAATCAAACGACTTTCCCTCAGGCCTATGCTGCCAGTAGCCCGGTGCACACAGTACACGATTCTTTGGTCTCCTACTGTTGAAAACATACGACGCATAATATTACCTTGGACCGGATTTGGTCTTTGGGAGACGCGGGGCTACAACACTTTTTGCAACAGGTGCACCATCATGACTTGACAAATATCATGTCACGTGCTGCTAAAACAAAAGAATTCGCCACCCGCAACAAAGTGATCCCCCATAATGACGTACAAACCATCAGTTTCCAAGGACGCGGTTTCTATTTCGAAATGACGGCTTACTTCAGGAACTTGCCATTCACGCTTACCGGCTACAGCAACAGCGATTAGTTTAGGCTTTCAGCAAGGTGAAGGGGAGACAGTGCAGTCTTTTAGTACTATGTAATCGAATGCAGTAGATTTTCTGAGAATATAAATGAAACAAAAAGAATAAACGAAAGACAGGAAGGAACAAAGGAATGCGGTCCAACGGTCAATTTGAAGATCACAAGTTTCATATTTACAAACGCCCAGATGATGTGAGACATTGGCTACCAGGTGCCAAAGCAGCAATGCCAAACTTCTCAGTGAAGTTAATGCAGAAAATTAAAAACATAGAGTCGGAAGGATATCATTCATTTCTGCTTGTATTAATACTAACTTCATTCAAAATTCTGATGGTTTGCTGACCGCGCATCTTAGTATAATATTAGCAATTGACCCACTTAATGCACAAATTCTTGCTTTTTTTTAAATAAGTTTATTATATTCCTCTACATGTTTCGAGCACAACAATGCTCGAAACATGTAGAGGAATATAATAAACTTATTAAAAAAAAGCAAGAATTTGTGCATTAAGTTGGTCAATTGTTAAGATTATTCATTCAAAATGTGCACAGGTATCATAATAACACACGACAATACCAGAAAACTGCTATTATGTTAATACTGTACGTACCGCGCATGTGGCGAAAATTCAATTTATCAACCAACCTTACACGCACTGAAATGTGAACGCAACTGATACAAAGTCTCCTACATGTTTCGGCACTTCTTGAGTGCCATCATCAGGGAGTGCGTAATGTGAAGTGCCTCAAATTACGGACCAATCCGTAGGACACAACTTTAACCGATACATGCACTCCCTGATGATTGCACTCAGTAAGTGCCGAAACATGTAGGAGATTGTGTATCTGTCGTGTTCACATTTCAGTGCATGTAAGGCTTGTTTGATAAACTGCTATTATTGTTCAAGTTGCGCCTCGAACTTTTGTCTTCAGGTTTCTAATTGGTTCATGTACCTTAAGGCACTGAAGAGTGTTGAGCATTCGCCTAACAAATGTTTTCATTCAACGAGTTTCGCACGCGTCGAAGACAAAGAAATTGTGATTACTGAAGTGCAAGTATCTGTACCTTCTTTGAAATGTAATTCGGCTGTTATGCTTTGAGAATGAGCGTCCTCCTCGTCAGGATTCTAATTACCACCATCACTGTAATCAGTATCAGCGGCATAAGCATCACAACATCCTTAACGATCGCCGTTCTATCACACTCATAATCATCCACACCACTGTAATGATTGTCATCACCATCCCGATCGACAGTCCCACCGCAGACATCACTATAAATATCGTCGTCAGAATTGCAAGTTCTTCGCCCATAAGGTCTGCTGTGGGTATCAGAGCACCCGGCCATTCTGTCTTGTAACAGTTACTGCTACGCGTATTTATGTGTCGCCACTTCATGGGGATGCTGATCCCAGTGGCCGCGAGGTCTAAGGCGTAGGTGTGCGGCCGTTCGCCTGCTGAGATTGTGGGTTCGAATCCCACCGGGAGCATGGGTGTTTGTATGTTGTGAGTGTTGTGTGTGTTGTCGTGTAGAGGTCTCTGCGACGAGCTGATCACTCGTCCAGAGGAGTCCTATCGACTGTGGTGCGTCGTTGTGTGATCTAGAAACCTCGTGAATAAGAAGGCCCTGACCCACAGGGGGATGTTGCGCCAAAAACAAACTTCATGATGATTATGGGGCATATGACAAACGATAATACTGATGACGATGAAGAAGAAAATCATAACAACTAAACAAAGTAATGTTATGGTCTAGAGACTTCTCTCAACAGTTGTAAGGCTACAGTGCTGGCCAATAAATTCCGGTTTTATGATAACAGAATTTCACACAAGCCTACACAGAAGAGAGCTCGATGTATTTAATAATAGGTCAAACCACAATTTACAGTTTATTTTGTGACAACGGCTCAAGATATAAAGACATTTTTTGGAAGCGCAGATGAAGCTCTAATGCGGGGCTCGATACAGGTAAATGGTCACCTACTAGCCCAGGCAGCCTTACACCCGAGGAAAGACCACCAGAAAACCGTTAGATAGGGGCTGGATGAGATCAGCCGTGTGACAATGACGAAAAAAATCACCCACTGCAGGGGATCGAATCCCGATCGTCTGCAGCGAGTCAATACCCCAATTACACCAACTCACACTGCAATGAGGCGGCAGCATAGGCGAGAAAAAACCATAAATTTTGCAGCCATCTGAGTCCCACTGGAGTAATGCAGGTGCTTCTTAATAACTATCTTCCTGGTGTGATCAATTAATACACAAACTCGTGCCCCGTAACACATGTGTTTACAAGTTTAACATTAAACATTACAAGGAAATGACTTGGGCTATAAAACCGGAGTCCATATAAAAGAGACAAAACAATGAACACTTGTGATTAAATGAAAACTTTGGTGCAAAAAAGGACACAGTTTCGTGTTTAGCTTAACTCCATTACGTTATGAGGAAAGGGAGGCTTAAACAGCATCACAGACGTGAGGTCACCCCTTCTATCACTCTCTAGCCAAGTGAGACATTTTCATAACATTCTGTATGGACATCATGACGCCAGAGGATTAGAGGACCGTTGTATTTGCTATTGATTTCCTGCCACACAGTTCAACTCACGAAGCTGATATGGCACCTGTGCCACTTAGTGCGAGTTCTGAAATTCTGGGTGGCTAAAGATATTGGCTAATCGGCAACTTTCGGCATTAGACTCCTATAGGCTTATCTGACAAATTAAATGTAATGTCAAACTAACCTTCTGAAAATTACGCACATAAACAAACAATTAACTATCACATTACTACTTTGCATTCATTGCTAATATCACGAAATACAGGCTTAATTCATATTTTGAGCAAAGTTGGCATTTAATGTTATGTCCAGAATTCATTGTTGCAAATCTTTGTTTGATAGAAGTGTTGTAAAGAGCTCTGATATTTTGATCCTTCGTTTTGATTTAGTCTCCTTTTAATCCTCTCTGGAATTTAGAACCTGATATTTATTAAATATCTCACGCGTGCTATATGCCTCACCCATCTCTTTCTCCTTGATTCGGCTAGCCGAAAAATATTCAGTGAAGAATGAAAGCTGTGACGCCCCTCATCATTCAGCTCTCTCCCGAATTCTGTTCCCTTCGCAAAATTCGTAAAAAATACAGCATTGATTACTTCCATGGTAAACTTTATTGTGATGGCGATGAGGAAGAAGGAGGAAGAGGAGGCGGAGAAGAAGAAGGAAACCAAGAAAAAAGCCGTCATTTGTAGGCCTAAGTTTCATGGTAACTGAGAATTCTCGTAATTTTCAATGACAAAACGATCTGCTAGACAACTGGAACTGTCAAATACACGCGAAAATGAATTTACTTCCAGAAATTTTTGGAGACCGATATCAGAGGATGTGGCCAGTGTCTCTAAGTGTCGTACGCGATCACAGCACGGAACGGGTTCTAATGTTAATGAAATCCGTGGGAAGGCGGTTTGGAAGAGAGCAACTTGTGTTTATAAATCGAGTTCTGGCTACATAACTAACTGTAGAATGCAATTCGGGCTTCAGAACTTCCAGAACTTTATGACGTCCTCTGACATGATAGTCTGGCTTGGCATGTCAGTGTCTCCGCTATTACTGCACGCGAGTACACTCTCCCCAGCAGGAGAAAAGCTTTTGTGTTTTCAAGCTGCAACAGTAGTATTTTTTTTAAAGTAAGTCTTTTATTCCTTTCGAGACATCTGGCTTATATCTTCTTCCATTATGAATGCAATAGACGGAAAAACAGCGCCTATTTACAAGACAGTTAACATTCTGTTCCATTTTCCAGACGACAATGCTTCGTGCACAATGAATGGCAACAATCTTAAATCTCATTTAAAATCAATTAAATAATTTTTGTTAACAATCTTTAGTAAAACTTGCCGACTGAATGGTTTTTGTGTTACTTAACGACGCTGTTTCAATTACAAAAGCTGCACTCGCCCCCACTACATACTATTCGAAATGACATGCGAAGTTTATCGTAAGCAGATAACGATTTTGATGTAGCGGTTGTGATGTGTCTGAGACTTCTGGTTCCGTATTATAACCAGAAGCTTTTAGGCTGAGAACATCATTCGTAGGCGGAAAAGGGCGTTTTAATGGCGGGAAATGTATTGTCCTCAGACAAGGAGAGGATCCCTGCTAGGCATGCTATAAGAGCCCAAGCGCAAGTTTTCGTGGAGAATGGCGAGTTGCTACTGCCTATCCTGAAAGCATTCGCACAGTGCTCTCGCTCAGTGCACACTAGTAAAAATTTTGATGTTTGCAGTCTGTGTGTAGTAGCAGAACAGCCTGTCGCTCCTACCAGTACGGGTGCAGGAGTTCCCCGCACCGCGCCAGACACGCCTCAACCGTCGCAGGGATCATCTTGTGATGTGTGAACTGTAGACAAAAAAGTTCTTTCTATGTCTATGGATCGTGCCGCAGGTGCATGAAGATACAAAGTTCACGCATTCTGAACCACGGTGCTAGTGGGCAGTGTGTGGCCAACTGCGCACTCCGTCCAGTTTGCCCATACAGAATGTTACGCACTCAACCCATTGGGTAAAAATGGGTCTTATTACACATAGGCCCTGTTAGTACTACTGGACTTATTATTGTTGCAATAATTATTATAATTACTATACTATCGACGTGCTGTTGTGAATACAACACAAACTTGGGTTCCATACAACGCACAGAATTTAAAGACCAGGTGACTTAAGCAAGTGTCTGGAGGGGAATTACGTTCCATGGAGTTCGGTCAGACTAACATTACATCACCTACGTCACAATACTTAAAAATGCCCCCCTCCCCCTGAAACATGACCAAATAAAATTCACAATTTTGTTACTAATAGAATCCAGTAGAGTGGTTATTGTTATTCTTCGTGCTTTGAAGATTAGGGTTTCAAATACGGGCCGCGAGAACTGTAATCCTAAAACATATTATTTTGATAATTTTGTGTTTTGTTGACTGTGCACCTTGATACTTCTGTGCAATAAAAACCAACTCGATGTATATTTATCCTCAGTTTATTTCGTCAATCAACCTCTACATGTTTCGGGCATATTTGTAGCCCATCATCAGGAAGTATACTGTATATGTACAATTGGTACGTGTTGTGCTTTTCCTCCTGATGATGGGCTACAAATATGCCCGAAACATGTACAGGTTGATTAACGAAATAAACTGAGGATAAATAGTGCATCAAGTTGGTTTTTATTACACAGATTATTTTTTTCTTTTCTGTTCCTCGTAGCCATTACTGGGATATGCGCCGAAGTAACCGAGGTGGTAAACAATAAAACTGAGGTCACCGTTCATGCGAGGAGATGAAACACGGACACAAGTATCGGGAAACCTAAAAGGATGAGGTAATTAGGTTGACCTGGAAGTAGATGGCGAGAAAATATTAAAGACATGCCCGATGTTACACTACGGACTGCACTGAACTGGCTCAAGACAACGTCTAATGCCGGGGATTATCTGAATACGATAACGGTTACTATAAAAGCTAAGTATAACTGTCGACTTGTAAGCGAAAAATATATCCACCACGAACTCCATATGGCGTAACCTTACCTCTGCAGCGAGCGGAAACAGGGACCCCGTACTGCGGAGCTCAGGGTCGCAAAGTAGCAGCAGCAGTCGGTTCTGCTGAGGCGAAGCCGTGTGCTTGGAGGAGACAATGTATTGGTAGATTCGCGGAACTGTAGATACAGGGGAGGGTGTTGGTTACTGGCTGGCATTTCCGGAACCTACCAGACCCAACCAACACACCCGGCCGATGTCGGAAATGGTTCGCATTCCCTGCAAGTCTTCAGGCAGTCGACTAATGCGAAGACATGCAGCCGGTACAACCCACTGCATAAGAATACACTTCCCTTCCAGCGGCTGAATGCTCCGTTATGCGGATTAATGGATGGAGTGATCTTTTGTATATTTAAAAGACTTATCACCCACCGTCTCAGCAGAAGTAAATAACAGAAATGATGTGTGACATCATAAACGTTTGTTATCGAGTTGGCATTTAACGATACAAACGATTAATCAATGTGTTTGCTTCTTGTATTGCAGCACTTTTCACGTGTCCGTTACGAGCTTAAAGTACCCTACCTATGCTATAACAGTTGCGTACGAAGTTTATTAAGCCTATGGAGTGGAGGAGGCGAATAACAACAACAACAACAAAAACAACAACAACAGCGCTAAATGGGGTAATTTTCACATTCGTATCGTGCATCTTGATATTATCAAAGTTTTATTTATTCACCAACCAATGCACTAGTGAGTTGTTTTAAAATTTTACATTAAAACGGCTGGTTTAATGTAAATTTTAATATATTTTTTAAAACAACTCACTAGTGCATCAGTTGGTGAATAAATAAAACTTTGATACTAAATGGGGTGTTGAGGATGTTGACACGCAAATTTATTGCAAGAAAAATTATGCGGCTCTGAATGTTCCCAGGCAGTGCGCGCCAGTCCAGATAAAGCAGGCTGGTGGCAAAGTACAGAGTTGGGAAGTGAAGGAGGTAGGGTGACAGAAAGCGGGCAGTTTTTGAACACGCCGGAGAAGAAATAAGTCGAGTAGTTTCTGTATTTTGGATGAATTTTGACACTATATTGGGAGCGGTGCATTATGGCGAAATTGTGATACAGCGGAGTGGACGGTATTTTGAAACTGGAAGGTCTGAACGAGTACCATGCAGCGTAAAGTGGAATTCGGTTACCAACTCAGTATTTAGATGTAGGGCTGAAGACAGCATCAAGCCCCAGGATTGGACTGAAATCAATGAAAATGATGTTTAATCATTCAGTTCGTAATTAGATACAACACTGCAACTCCATTACGAATAGCAGTTGGTGACTTCAGTTTAGGAAAATAACAATCGTTTGTTCTGAGAATCATACGACACACATACATATATAATATGCTGGGAAGAACCGAAGTTTTTGTTATGCAGCACGTGGAAAATGTACTTTAAACATTTCAAGATCCACGCATATATTACGTATGTAGTTACCACTACTAAGAGTTCTGGCGTATGCAAACAATTGCTTGCGTCATTTCAGTACAATTTCAAGAAAAACACAGGCAAAGTACAAGCACTCTAGGCGAAGAAATCTGACGATGTGGTACAACTTAAATTTGTTGTTGTTGTGGTCGTCGTCGTCAGGGGAACGCGTGAAAGTAAAATTTGTACAGAGAGGCTAGGAATGTGTGTGTGTGTGTGTGTGTGCAGAACAACAGAAAGAATGTCCAGCATTTGCTACTGTCTTGACAAATCCTATTTGCAATATATCGGGCCAATTGTCTGTAGATTCCGCTAGCAAGATATCTCCGTGGCCCACCACAAGGCAGCAGCGTCCGACTAATCCTCCTGTGTGGTTCAACAGTTTGCGACTGCAGTACAAATACAGGTACTATTATTAAGCTGACTTTTCTAGACAGCGCAGCCGTAAAACAAACGTAGGCGTTGTGGGTCGGTCAGACTAGATGCGACGGGCGCCCGACTCTTCCGCCTGAATTCGCACTTGCAAAATAACTCATCGGATTGCTTCAGTCGGCAGTCAAGCGAAGTAAAGTGAACGGAAAGTGAAGATCACGTTAATTTACGACATAGTGCAGAATTCGCATAGCAATCTCCCCGTACACTCTCCAATACCGCAACGTTCACGAACAGAGGCAACTGTATTGCACAAGCTTCAATGCCGATTATACATAGGATCAGAGCCTCGAACTTACCCACCGACCCGAAATTTCCGGAATGCTCTGAAAATGGCAAAAGGTAAAGCTGTACATATAAGAAGTAGCACTAAAGCGCTAAGGATTATGCGAGTTTTTAGGCTTTCTCAGTGGTGTAGTTGAAGTCGCCGTTCTTTTGGGATGCGCCACTGCGTCACTGGGTGATTAAACATTTCGACTGCAGAAGATAAGACCCACTAGGATGTATCGCAACGTCAGACACCAATCACCCAGTGAAGCAGCGTCACACACCGGAAGAATGGAGACCTCCACGAATGAACTTCGGCTCTCGACTTTGGTTAGCAGTCAGGTTCACGACCAAGTCACAGCTTTCGCGGTATAACCACTTGAGAGGAGAGTTGTTGGGATCCAGAGGCCACTTGGACGCGGTAACGAACAGAAAATTCCATGCACCTATTTGAACAGAATCTTCTAAGAAACCTATTTCAGTGTCACCGAGGTACTCTGGGGTCTACGGTAGAAGTTTTAAAATAAAACTGCATTTTATCCATCGAGACGTAACGTATCTCATGCTATGCCATCAGTTTATGGCTGAGTAACTACATTGTTATACACCCTGTAGGGGTTATTGCGAATCTGCTGGAAATGCAGCTGGTTGGCGACAGAGAGAATGCAAGTTCGATGTGTACCAGCATGACAGCGTCAAATTTCTCACTTTTTTGCTTACTTTGTTATTTATATTGCAGACGCCGGATACTGTGAATTCCTTCCATCGTCCGTTGCTTCAGCACCAGGTGGTCATTCTTCGTTGCGTCTGAAGATCACTTGTTAAGCTTTCGGTAAGAATTGCGATATGGCAGAGGAACCCTGACCGCGTAAACATATATTTTATTAATTCATATTGTAGCCGATCATTTTTAGTATAGGTGTTTCTTAGGATTGCTGGCGTCAGTTACGGACGGTTCATGGCATGCGTTGTAAGTTAATCTGTCAACGTATATTCAGGACCGTTGGTGATAGGTACGAGGGGAGAGATTTAAATGAGAAAACGTTAGGAGCTGATAACGGACGCTAGCAGTCCAGTAAGGAAGTCAGTCGCGTACGAGTTTGGTGTAGGCAGGAGTACAGAGAAGTGGCTGTGTCAGTTTTCTAGAAATGATCTAGTTGTTTTACTGGATATAACGCTCCATTATTTTATATCAAGAATAAATTGAGTGAATAAAACAACAAGTAAAAAATAAATAATTAAAACTATATGTGATTCGGTGAGCCACGCCGTTTCCCGAAAGAGGATCACCTACCAGACTGAGCGCGTCGGGACAACAAAGTTACGAAGGTGATCGTGCAGAATATATTTACATAAATTTATTCCCGTCAGTATTTCAGACTAGGTCTATATAGTCGAAGGATACGATAAAAAACAATGCATTGATGGGATGTGTAAGGAAGGGGTCGTGGCCTAATTTGGGGTAACATTCCGCCGTTAGACTTGAGGGACAGAGGAAAAAATGTCACTATAGCCCAGGCAAGGTTGTGTTATGCAACCCGCCGCTACAGCTGTCAATTATACATATATTATACAAGTCACACACCAATTTAGGCGGTTGCACTACTCCTCATTGTAATTTTTACACGTGCGGTCCGCGAACCAGCCCACAATGGAAAAAGTTGGACACCCCTGGTACAGCCGATCTCCGGACCGGAATCTGAACCAGGAACTTCCCGAACAGGAAGCACTACTAACCACAAGACCGCGATGTTCGGCTGACGTTACCGGCTTTTGTAAACTTTAAGGTAATCTGAAGAGACGGAGTCAAGTTGAAGGGGCGCGAAGTCGAGACTCGAGACCCATAACCTCCGGCATAACAGGCGCCGGCCTTGATCACCACATCATCAGCCACGTCACTGAGTTCCAAAATTAAAGTAACTCAGACCCCATCAACTGGCCGACTATGGTTCATGTCAGGAAGTGCCTTACAAAGAAACTAGAACTGGATGAAGGCACACACCACGTGCATGCAATGAAAGATTCTTTTACTTCTGTTGCACGTACATCATTACACTCAATAAAACTACACGACCGAGACAGCTGGGCTCAGTAATGACGCCTGAGAAGAAAAGCGGTCTACAGCCACGTCCACAATTCGTCTCAGCTTGTGGCAATCAGTAATATGCCAGTGAAGGTAACACTAAGACATCCAGACACATATTTACGGCGGAAAACAAGGCAAAGTGTTCTAACGTTTGAAAAATAAAACAGAACACAGTGAAATGCTTTTTCTTTTGTCCAACGCCGCTCGACATCGGAAAAGAATTCGCTTTGTTTGAAGGCTCTTAGGTTTTCCCCGCTCGCCCTTGTGGTAAGATAAGTAACAGGATAAAGATGTGTGTGTAGCATTAGTGGGGTGATACGGACAAGGGAAATCCGAAGCACTCTGACAGAACACTGTCCCTGTGCTACTTTTTCCACCACAAATCTCACGAGCACTAGTCTGGGATCGAGTCCGGTATTCCACGGTAAGAGTAAAATTAATCCATATGATATATGAAGGTAGGGGCCGGGTAGCTCAGTCGGTATAGCGACTGATCACGGGCTGGACGGTCCGGGATCAGCCCTGGGGCCCACCCAGCCTCCTGTACAATGGGTACCGGGTCTATCCCGGGGTAGAGGCGGACGGGGCGTGTGGCTGATCCCCCCACACCCATCTAGTGTGCCAAGGTCCTAGAAAGAGTAGAGGTATACCTCTACTCACCCTAAGGGCCTTCGTGGCCTAAAAAAAGGGTGAAAACCCACCTATCTATGACGGCAGAGTTCCGGTGTAGTTCCTACGTCATAGAAAAGAGTGTTTATATTAGACGGTACAGTCGGTTGATGTGGCAGAGGGAAACTGGATTTTTGCGGTGAGAATCGCATGGACAAAAGAAAAAGAATAGGGGTGGGAGGGGAGGGGAGGGGTGGAAGCGGAGTTAATAGGCGCGTTTGCAGACTGGCGAAAAACGACTATTAGCTTCTTCATCATGTCCGCCCGTCGGTCCGTCCGACTGCCCGCACCGAACGGTTCGGCTCCCTCTGCACAAATTTTCGTGAAATTCTATAATGGTGGGTGTACGAAAACACCATTAAGAAAATTGAAGTCCGTTTAAAATGGGACACAAACAGCAAGCAATTTACATTACGACCTACGCATATTTATGCGTACTTTAGTCACTAATGTTACCATGGTTGCCATCGATTATGATCGACAGTGTCAATGCCAATTGCCTTATATCTCCATGCGACTGGCATGATAGACTATTAAGAAAAATACAAATGCAATCACACTGTTTAATATTTATTGAATGTCTAGGTCCTAAACATTAGAAGTATGAAATTTGATGTGTAGATACTTTACAAATACATCTCCAATTGTACACGAAATGTTTAGTCAACAATTACAATATATTTTGGCGTGATGAAGATTTGAGGTTACGTATGACCGATGTATGTAACAAATCAATGCAGACACACAAATAAATTTTAAGTTCTGTTGACCGTGCATCTCGATATAATCGTGTAAAGAAAACCCAACTTGATGTAAAACTTATTCTTAGTATATTTCGTCAACCTCTACATGTTTCGGGCATAGCTAGGCCCATCATCAGGAGCTACAATCATATGTATACAATTGGTACTTATTATTCTTTTTAGAGCGGACCGGGTAGCGTAGTCGGTACAGCGACTGGCTACGGGCTGGACGGTCCGGGGATTGAATCCCGGTGGGTGCGAGATTTTCCGCACCTGTTCAGACCGGCCCTGGGGCCTACCCAGCCTCCTGTACAATGGGTACTGGGTCTTTCCCGGGGGTAAAGAGCGGCCGGGGCGTGACGCTGACCCCTCACCCCCTTCTAGTGCCGTCGTCAAGAAAGAGCAGAGCTATAAAGCTATAACTCTACTCCCCCTATGCGCCGTACGGCCTGTACAGAGCATCAGTGCCTCTACAAGGGTGCACTTTACTTTTTTAAAATTCTTTTTAGATGACTGTCTGTTGACCTGGTTCCAATCCAACCAGGACAACAGACAGTCATCTAAAAACGATGGTAAGTACCAACTGTTGTATACATACGGTTGTACCTCCTGATGATGGGCCTAGATATGCCCGAAACATGTAGGAATTGGCGAAATATACTAAGTTGTGCATCAAGTTGGTTTTTATTTACACAACACAAATAATAATTTCTACAAAAACAAGAGACCCTAATAGTAGTAATAACCTTCTGTAATATGTGCACAACTGTCAACAATAACAAAAAATGCCACCATGGATTAAATGGGCGGGCTACGTGAAAACGGTCCCGGATGCAAAGATCCGACCGCGCCTGATGTTAACATGGTACACATATTTCACAAGGTAAATTAAAACCTTGGCACTTGCGCGCGACATAAATATTACGACACACTAACCAGTGTGTTATTTCCACTCAACCACTATAACCCACAGGAAAGACAAACCTGATTACAAAACAACGACTCGTGTCGTTTACGGCATCCGTAGAAATGGACGCGATGGGCAACTGCTACATGACAGTCTCGGGTGTCGCAGGGCAAACACGCTTTATAGACATGGGCAAAAGAGATCCTTCGCCATTCCGCAACTCAACGCCGTCTGTTGCGGCCATTTCACCACCCACTAACCACACCTTGCCGACAATTAAGAAGTCCTTGTAAGAATATGATGACACAAAGTTGGATCAGGCGTTCTAAGTTGGTACAAAAAATACGTTTATATGACGTATCTACAATTTCGTAATTACAGATTAAAACACTTTATTATCCCTGCCTCTCTAGACTGTGCAGTACACACACGCACCACGGGCAAATATGCTGCCATAACACCGACTACGTCCATATCAACGGACGAGATAGAACCATTACCGTAATTTTAGCCAAGCACTGTATACAGCTCCCTGATGATCGATCCCTTGTGATCCGAAACATGTTGGAGCAATTTTAAATATTTTATAATAATTCTGATTGTATCTACGAATTATATATTTGTGCATCTGTTGGATAATGAAGTGTTTTAATCGTCATTGATGCACGGCACAAACATTAAGATTCGTACTTACAGAATTCAATTACTGCGATTAGACCTATATCAAGGGAATTCGTCGCCACGCGATTATCATATGTTTCTGCAATGAAGCAAATCGTGACGACAATAAATTTAAAGGCGATCACTAGGTGTAAACAGCAGCGACATGATGGCTGGTAACACAGGACTCGGACTGATATCAACGGGGAACAGAACAGCTTGTCTCACGATGTGAAACATGCCTGTATCGTGGCGAAGACTGCGTGGAAAGTAGTGGGACTGCAGTACAATCAAATGGGAATTGTTCTTACTAGAGTTGAAATTTAAAAACCAAAACCAGATGCAATGTAAACCCAATTTCTGAACGACCCCCATTATAGGGGGCCCCAAAGTATCCAATTGTTAGTAGTTTGGCAGGTTATGCCTTTAGCCAAAAGGCATTACGTTGATCCCACTGCAACGAAAAACACTGAAGTGTCCCAAACGTAACTCGAGAAAATCAAAAAGATAAACACTCATGTATGTTTATTAATCAATTACTGCAAACTTTCAGAAATGTTTAAACTTCAACAAAGGCCATTTTCAACACATGTAATAACCTTCCTTCTCTCGTCCAACGACATCCACGATACCCAAGATTCATAACTTTCTCTTTGAACACTAAAATTAATGTACATTATGTATAAAGACAGCGCGTACCAAATAGAAAACAATGTTCTTCGATAAGAAAGACCAATTAGTGAATGTTGTAGAGAGGGAAACAAAAGTTGTTTATTGAGAGAATCATACGGAACACATAATACATACATTTGCTTCGGGGGGGGGGGGGTTGTGGGTTGTCGCGGTGCGAACGATTGCTGGCTATAGGAGGTACTACTGGATTGCTATTGGTAGGTGCTACTAGTATACGAAAATTGAAAACATTAGGAATTTCGAGTAGGGTAAAGTGAATGAGTGGGGCACGCGGCGGCGCAGTTGCTTGAGGCACTGCTCAACAAGCCGGAAGGTCGCGGGTTCGATTCTCGATGGTGTCAATGGAATTTTTCATTGACATAATCCTTCCGGCCGGACAATGGCCCTGGGGTCGACTCAGCCTCTAACAGAAATGAGTACAAGGAATATTTCCTGGGGGGTAAAAGCGGCCGGTGCGTGGGCTGACAACCATGCCACCTTCATGTGCCGATTGTCTTGAAATCTGGGAGCCTGAACCTCCTGGAACCCTTAGGGCCTGTCCAGGTCTGTGCTGGGATTGCTTTACCTTTTTAAAGTAAATGTGTGCACTTTGCAAATGCTTTCAGGATAAGTGGTAACATCTAATCATTCACCACGAAATCACACGCATGCGCATCTATCGCATTTCTAGCTCGGAACATCTCCTGGTCTGTGGACAGTACTAACCAGTAGACGTTAACGGGCTAAGGCTATTTAGTGATCTTGGGGGAAGGAACTTGTTGCGCGTCTAGATTACTGTCCATAAACAATATTGTCTTGGTATTGACATCAAATCGTTTTATCGTCTCTGTGCCTTTTAGCTGCTCCCGTACCTAACTAATTGCAATTTTAAACATGGCCCTTTATTGTCTTTATTTTTATTTTAAACTCAGACATAAATACAGAGTGGCGAACACGTCACTTGTCTCTACACAAGGCTCAAAGTCCAGCTGAGACCGCTTACTACACAGAAAGCCGTCAATGTAACTGTCGTGTTGCATACATTTTGTATACCCGAGATTTGGGATTGCTTCAGCGATGCTGATGCCGATTCCAGTCTTCTGGGATATGACTCCGTGTACATCGACTAAAATCAATCAGTCTTTCGGAGACGCCGCAGGAGACTGATTGCAGCAGCATGGCGACTGCTCTTTTAAAACAGAAGCAGCAACGCTAATTAGGCAGTCTCAGCTGCACAGTGAACAGAGTACAGAGGCAACATCGAGTGTCGCGTGACTTCTGCGCCACTCATTCTAAATCACAGTAAGAAAGAGAAGCTGAGGAATGGTAGCATACTAACCAAATCGAGTAAAGTCCAGTCGAATTGAGTCCGACTTACTAAGATACTGAATTATTTCATTAAACAAGCCGAGTAGGTTAACGCAGAGTGCGCCTATGCAGCATGTTAGTGAGTGAGTCACATTCTGTTCGAGTTGACTGGACTTGATCCGGTTAGTCTGCCAGCGGCCTAAGGCTACCGTCTCGTATTTCCCACCATTATGACGATACAAGGACGTTATCGCTTCATGTTTGAGACATTTTCTTCGTTTCTATCAACAAAATATTTTAAAACAGCATTCCTAACTTATAATACCCTCACGTGTGTTTGTTTATGTAGCGATGTTTCATGAAGTTTGTGTCGACAGTTACGAATGATGAATTCAAACCGAAAATTAATCCTGAGGTTTCGCATGTTGAGACACGTCAACACGAGTAACAGTACGCTTTTTATGGCAGTCACGCTCTGTAGAATGTCACACAACAACAAGGCGACTGTACGAAGTATGGGCCATATTTAATTTCCTGTTTGTCAATGATAACTGATGAACCACTGTAACTTTAGACCAGGGCAATCACATATGGTGACAGTAAAAAAAGAAAGAAAAAACATTACATACTGACAAGACGTAATAAGTATGCGTGTTAAATATTAGCAGCACTGCGACCACGAGCATCTTTTGACGTTACGCGCAAGGATTTTCAGCTTCTAAAAACGCGTCTCAGCTCACTACTTCATACAACTACTGGTTCTTCTCGACGCCGATCCCAACAGCAGCGCTGTTAAAAGCTGAAGGAGTAAAAGTCTCCAAAACACTTGATATTTGGGGTTAGAATATTGATCAGGATAGGTACATGTCCGGGTTTTTCTAAATTGTCCTGTATAAAATTATGGACTGATTAACTCACAGGGTCCTACGAGCCCTCCAAAGAGATTTTTTAAACTTAGTGTTTGCCATCCCGAAGTGTTTAACACGTATATTAATATACACTGATGTGTCAGTCAAACACAACATGTTTCGATTCTATAAGAATCGAAACATGTTGTCCTAGTACAATAATACACATAATAAAGTTTTGTTGTGTTAAACTGACACATTAGTGCATATTTATATACCTCCAAACAGAATTCGACAGCTTTAATCTTTTGACGTTTTGCTGACCGTGCATCTCAGTATATTTACCTCAGTATTTAACCAACTTGATGCACAAAATTTGTTTCACGATAAGTTTTATTTCATGACTCTACACGTTTCGAGCACATGTGCTCATCATCAGGAGGTCATCACACATAGGTGTGATGATACCAGAGGCTGTGTAATGCAATTTTAACCTCCTGATGATGAGCACATGTGCTCGAAACGTGTAGAGTCATGAAATAAAACTTATTGTGAAACAAATTTTGTGCATCAAGTTGGTTAAATACTGAGATAAAAAAAACTTTAATCTATTGCCAAGCCTAATTAGAAACGGATCAACCCAAGAGGAATATCTGTTAATGTTTTAACTGGCACTACAGTTGACTACGTGCGCTGGCCTTCCTGTTCAGGTACAGCTCCATTCTAGGCTGAGTGGTAAGTATTAGCCCCCAGCCGTCTTACCCCCCAGGAAAGAGCCTCCAGTACCGATTAGTTAGGAATGGCTGCTACATAAAAGCGGGTTTTAAGTCCCGTGGAGCGGACAGCCAAGCCTTCTTTTGATATATTCTTGGCTGCGAATAAATCCTTGTTCGTTTCCCCTTGTAGTGTCAAGCCTCGTTTTGTTTCGGCCTAGCCTCAGAAGAATCTCTGCTATCTTCAATGTAGCTACAGCGCCAAGTGTTGTTTTGATAAATTTAACGAATATAAACCCCACAATTCGACAATTAGAGGAGGTCAAGGTTCGGACCGGGTTGTAACTCCGATAACAGCTTTCATAGGCACCATTACAGTTACAGAAGATCAAGACTTCGTTGCAGCTGTAGCGCCTAGAACAGATGTAAGCAAGCAAAGAGAAGCAGTGATATGAAGCGATTTGAGTTTCTCATAGCGGTGATGTTGAAGAATCAAATCTTGTAGGATCTCACACCGTGCGTATTACTAAGAAGTTACCGACGTTTCGAAGAATCGTAGTGTCTTTATCTTCACGGTCACGTAGACCACGGAAACATGGACTGGCAGACAACGAAGATGAAGGCACTACGATCTTCTGAAAAGACTGTAACTTTTAGCAACAGACATGAAGTCACATCCCGCAAAAATTAATTCTTCAGTTGCATGAAGTTCTCCTAACGCCACGTTCAGGTAGGCTCAGCACTGGGCCCTAAACGATACAGGCTAAGCACGGAGTACACCACACAATGAGTAAGCAAACGATTTGTTTAAAGACCGAAACTCAATACACGCAGTTTGTGGGTTCAAGGAGATAGTCCATCCTAAACAACTCCTAACCTCAGTTATCAGTCAGTACGCCCCTGTAAGTCAAGTTCGTCCAAAATCCAAAGATCAAGGTCTACTTCGCATATCAAGTCCGTTTCCTGGTGTACCTACGTACATATGTGTCTAAAGTGTCCTCCAGACTTAACTTCAACGGTTCGGAACGATACGACCGACATATAGTTTGGAGGTATAAGTTTTAATTTCGGGTCACCTACTGGCTCTCCACATTGGGCATTTTTTGTTCTTAGAGTATCTCTCCATTCGGTAACACAAATTACGCCTAAGCATTGTGCACGACCGCTGATAAAACTAAGTACATGGTTATGTCTCGAGATCAGAATACAGGACGAATTCAGAGTGTGAGGACTGATAATAGTACCTTCGAGAGGGTGGAAGATTTTAAATATTTGGGAACAACTTTAACAAATAAAAATTCTATTGCGGAAGAAATTAAGAGCAGATTGAGGTCAGGAAATGCTTGCTATCATTCGGTGCAGAACCTTTTGTCTTCCA
>Ga0136643_10004833_pt1 | contig 18786 bp, 13 predicted proteins | sample TergutLab28metaG_FD_96883 | JGI IMG/M metagenome (GOLD analysis project Ga0136643, IMG submission 96883) | Labiotermes labralis P1 segment gut microbial communities from Petit-Saut dam, French Guiana - Lab288 P1 (version 3) (version 3) | ecosystem: Host-associated > Arthropoda: Insects >...
CTCAGTACGAGAGGAACCGCAGGTTCGGACATTTGGTTCACGCACTCGGCCGAGGGGCCGGTGGTGCGAGGCTACCATCCGTGGGATTATGCCTGAACGCCTCTAAGGCCGTATCCGGTCTGGTCGAGGCAACGATAAATCGCGGGAGTCCCGAGAGTCGAGAGGCTCCAGACAAAGTTATCTGTCTTCCTAGGATCGCCCACAACAGTCGGGCGGTCCGACGAGGGCCCAAGTTTGCCGAGCGGGACACTTCGGGACGGCAGCAGGACTTCGTACCTGGCTAATTGGGGATCCGGCCGGCAAAAATCGCTGGTGTCGTGCTCCTCCGAGGGCGAGTCGCTTGACGGCCTGGGCTGCGGACCCAGCCGGGTTGAGCCACTGGGGTCGGTTCCAGTTGAAAGTCGCAATGGTGCTACCATGTCTGGTTACCAGTGCGTCTTCATTAATGAGCGGACAATTATTGATCAATTAACAATAATAAAAGAAACAAAAGTCATGACAAAACAAAAAGATGACTGTCGCCAGTAGACGAAACACGCGTGTTCGAAGGTACACAGCGAGGTCCGAAAGGAAGGACGAAGCACGTAAGGGAGGTTTCTAAACACTGTGAAAATGGAATCGCGAAAGAAAGTCGAAACATGTTAAACGGTTCGTTTATAATGTTGTGGGTTAGTTTAAGTTGGACTACTATGTTTTATGTGGTGTAGGATTCGTCCAAACACCGTGAAGAAGGAATCGCGAAAAATGTCGAAACATGTTAAACGGTTGGCTTATGTGGGCTAGTTTAGGTCGGACTGCTATGTTTAATGTGGTGTAGGATTTGCCCAAACCCTGTGAGGAAGAAATCGCGAAAAAAATTGAAACATGTGAAACGGTTTATGTGGGTTACTTTAGGTTGGACTGCTATGTTTTATGTCGTCCAGGATTAGATTAGGGTATTTGGTTTCGGTTGGGTTGGTTTTTGTTAGGTTGGGTTAGTTTAGGTTGTATTAGGTCAGCTTAGGTTAGGGTGCGCGAAAGAACTGTTGGTTTGCTGATGGTAGCACCATGTACAGGCAACACCTGCTGGGTGCCACCTGCTTGTTGTGTCACCAGAGGGCAGCACTCTCCTTGAGGTTGTATGTAAGTCACTGTGGCATCTATTCCCTGCAACCAGACAGTAATGGGGTGTAAGTTCCAGTGCATGTGTGACAGACACAACTGTAATTTATTGGGCACTGAATTAACTATCTGTAGGACATTTAACATCACCTGAAATGTGTTGCACATATTTGCACAATGATTTCACCAGCGCAGCTTTACATAAACTAAACTAACTGAATCCATTAAGCAAAGTCTTTCTTGAAATGATAATAATGTGTCACCTTGTCAAGAACTTCCACACTCTATAAACCCCAAGTTTCATTGTTGTGTTCTCCAAACGACTGTCACTTATCTCTATCCTGAGCCAGCTTAGTCCAGTCCACACCACCCATATTTCTTTAAGCTTTAATATATAAATTGGACATCCCACTACCTGTACATCCACTTTGTCCAAACAGAAAAACACTGACACAGAATGAACATTTTCATAGAATATTGCTCGGGCCACAACAGAAACCTGGCATTGAAAATGACATAACACTAAAGGTTAAGATCCACTTTAATATTATCCTCTCATCTACGCCTATATCTTCCAAGCAGTCTCTTTCCCTGATGTTCCCCATCAAAACTGAGTGCATTTCTCCCTCCCCCCCCCATATGTGATACATGTCCTGCTTATGTCATCCACCTTAATAGGTTGACCCTAATACTAGATGAGAAGAATAAATCATGAAGCTCCTGATTATACTATTTTCTCCAGGCTCCTGCTAGTTCCCTCCATCTGAGAGCCAAATACCGCCCTCAGCACCCTATTCTCGAATGCCCTCTACACTCTTCCCTCACTGTGACATACCAAGAGTCACATCCATATAACAAAACTGGCCTAAATGCACTTCCACATATTGTAATCCCTATATTCTTAAACAGCAAACAAGCAGTCAAACGATCTTATGAACACCACAGCAGAGGATACAAATAATATGTTGAATGACATTTGATGGAAGAACAAACAGAAAGTTAAGGTGTGGGCAAAATTTATAACTTTTGTGCTTATTTAAGACCGCATGTGTGTGCACAGTTTTTATCCTGTACAGCCACAATTACTGAACATGTTAATATTGCCACTACAACGAATACCAGCATAAATAATAAACTACTGCCAATTCAAGAAAAGCAACAGACTATTTGCAATATAGCCACTACTTTAAGTGTTCCTCCCACAAAAATGGTCAAATGCTTGGCATTTATGCAACTACTTGAAACACAAGGCACAGTATGCAATCTATCAGTAAACACCTGACCCTGAGAACTTTAAAAACAGAAAAATAAAGTAACAGAATTAGTGTTTATGGAATAGTTCGCACATAAAACGGGCTGTTAATTTGCCAATTGTTTGTAAAATGTGTGTCACCTTGTGCCAAAATCACTGAACAAGTTGAGACTTAAAATGCGGTTTGATGGGAAAACATAATAATTTATTGCAAAATTTACACAACATTTTTCTAATAAAGTCAATGTCAATCTCATTACAAAATTACAAAATACAGTAAAAGCTACAGTCTCTGACACTGCATGGTCTGGAAAACTGTATTAAAAAGTGAAATACTTATTGATGCATTGTTGGTTTTCTCTGCGCACACAGAAATAAACAGGGCATACAAGGTGTGGCAGGAAAAACATGACAGGGTATCAAGTGACAAATTACAAGCAAATGAGGTCTGTCCATAAGAATGCTGGGCACACTAAGATACACATTAGATATAAGACTTGCACTGCTGACAGGAAACTATACAGTTTTTGCATGCTAACCTACTTATGCACATAAGACATATGATGAGGGCCCATGAACAACCATTTCTCTCTCTGTTTTATATATTTTGAGTTTCTTTAAATTCTTTACATGGCAGATTCCATAAGTTTATGTGGGAACATCAGGCATGCTGACAGTGAAGCACCTCACTGTCTGGCAGATTTCATGACTTTGAAGGACAGAAGCAGATTAAAGGAGGCCTAAGTTGATGGGAACCAAATGCCAAATTTCAACTGCAGGAATTTTAAAGAATGAGTGATTTTTGTGACAAAGATAAAATTCAGAAAAACCAACAAAAATCAATCTAATTCATCTGCCTGGGAATACATTTGCTTTTGACACTTACCAACAGCCAATGAAATTTATTATTTCTAATTCTGTGGTGGTGTCATTTTGGAGAGAAGAGCCAAAAGACACTTGTGGCAGAATTCAAAAGGCTCTTGGCTCTGCATTTTTGTGCAGGATACACACAAATTAATATGCACACTCACGCAACTTGCTTTAAGCATTAGCCTGCATAGCCACAAGTACAAACTACCATGTGTTGGAATATCTTCAAGCAACCTAACAAATAAATTTAAACTTTTCTGGTGCCTTTCTTCTGTTGGGCAAACATCCCAGTGTTGCACCTCTCCACAAACATAAATAACCCTGAAGGCTTATGCTCCTGAGCTACTAGGTGTGTGTAGTGAAGAACCGCAGGCTGCAACCGCTGCTGTGACAACAAAATGAGGCACCAAACGGTGAGTCAGTGAGTGCTGGTAGAACAATCTACCCTTTGGTCCTGCAGGTGCCTGATACTGCAACCTTGACTGCAGTACTGTTTTCAGGCTACTGTTTCAAAGCATTTTCCCAATTAATAACATTCAATTTTTCCAACAAGGTCTAATTGTATCCATACCTCAAACTGTACAGTAATACAAACTTTGTATACAAAAATCAAATAGGTTTTATATGAGGTAGTCTTAGAAATACTAAGATAAAAAGTTTAACCCAAGGGCATGTCACAGCATTATGACAGGTTACCATGACATCAGCATTTTAGCAGAACACAATTCAGATCATACCATGTACTGATGTGACTGTGCAGGTTAGAAGCAGTGCAGTGGGCCCCAGCAAATGAAACAGTCTAAAGACACATTTCCTTGCCATTGCAGACTTTCTAATAGTAAAATGAACATCACAATACTAATATTTGCCCTTACAGCACATGCACAAAAGTGCCATAAAAGCAACAGTTTCAACTGAGTGACCCCCCCAACCACACCTACTTTGATTCTCCTCCAGTCTCAACCAAGCCTTTTCAGCACAGTTCTTGCCCCAGCCTTGCAGTAAGATTAAATCTGGATGATTCAGAAGACCCAGTGCCCTCCCTATAAACACTTACTTCATCAGATCCACACTCCTTTAACTGCTGAAGATGAAGGAAATTTGTGAATGCTGTTTTTGTAATATACATTTGAGACTGTTCAATTAAATGTATATGATTTAGCTCTGTATCAATTGTTTTTACTCAAAAATTTTTCTTAAAAGCTACATAATATTTGTGTTTTATTATATTTCCATTTATTTTAGTGACCTCTTTATGGAATACAATGGGCTTGCAGGAAAGAAACTACTCTAATTAATAAAACTGTGATTATATAAAACATCATTTCCACTTTAACACTTGCTTTGCAACTGTCATCCAGAAACCAATTAGCTCACACACATTGAGTGGTAGGCTGCACTAATGGTGACTGTTTACTGTTACAACCCTGCTGGAACAAAAGTGGCAACTATCATGCACAAGAGGGGTTCAGACAGCATATACATGCACAGTGTGATCTTACACTGTCAATGTCTGCTGCTTCCTGACCTAACCCTAACAAATATATGTATGTAGTACATATGTATGTTACACAAAGCATCAGGCCACATGATGGCTCTGGCAAATAGGAAGGGCTCTCTCATTGCAGCTAATAATACAAATTGCTGCATTTTCAACCCGCATATGATTAATTTCCTGAACAGCATTATCTGACTGGTCTTCATAATACAGCAGCAGTGTGCTTAATGGACAGTAGAAACTGAACTTATGTACAGTATTTAGGCAAACTGCAGCCTTCACATGGAGGCCAACTTCAATCCCTGTAAAGCCATATGCAATCTGTGATGGGCAAAGTGGCACTGAAAAGTTTTTTCTCTTTGGTTTGCTTGTTAGCATCATTCCACCACCACCACCACCGCCGCCGCCACCATAACCACCATCATATCATAAACTGCAAATGTTCACCTGGAAAACACTCTGAAATTTTAAGCAACCTAATGAATTTTGTAAAATTCAGTCACCCTGATGACCTGAAACATGGGAACTGTGAACCCCTTCACACATACAGCCCAGCAGAGCCCAACCCAGCCGAGTCCAAACCCTAAACCAAACCTTAAACCAAACCCTAAACCCAACACAACCCAAACACAACACAACCCAACCATAACCTAACCCAACCCAACCCAAATGCAAACCGAACCCAAACCCAACCCCCGAAAACAAAACCCCCAAACCAACCCAACCCTAAAATAAACCTAACCTAACTTATCCTATCCTAACCCAACTCAACCCAACCCAACCCAGTCTAACCCAACCCTAACCTAACCCTAAACTAAACCTAACCTAACCCCAACCTAACCTTAACCTAACATAATCCTAACCAAAACCCAAACCAACCCAACCCAAACCCAAACACCAAACCCCGACCCAAACCAAAGCAAACCAACCCAAACACAAAACGCAAGCCCAACCCAGCCTAGCCTACCCTAACCTAGCCTAGCCCCAACCCTAATCCAAACCCAACCCTAACCCAAACCTAAACCTAACCCAAAAGCAAACCTAAACCTAACCCCAACCTAAACCTAACCATCCCAACCCTTGTCCCAACTCAATCAAACCAAACCCAAACCAAACCTAACCTAACCCTAACCTAACCCAACTTAACCCTAACCCAAACCCTAAACCAAACCTAACCTAACCCAAACTTAACCCTAACCCAACCTAATCATGAACCCTAATCCAAAACCCAACCCAACCAAAACGAACAAAACGCAAACCCGAACCCAACGCAAACAACAACCCAACCCCAACCCAACCACAACCCCAACCCAAACCCCCAACACAAATAAACCCAACCTAAACTAACCTAAACCAAACCAAACCTAAACCTAACCCAACCCTAATTCCAACCCAACCGAACCTAACCTAACATCACTCAACCTCACGCAACCTAACCTAAACCTAAAGCTAACCTTACATAACCTAACCTTATCTAAACCTAATCTTATCCTAACCCTACCCGTACCACAGCCCAGCCTAGCCTAGCCTAGCCTAGCCTGAAACCGAACCGAAAATCAAACCAACCCAACCCGACCCAGTCCAGCCCAACTCAACCCAACCCAACCAAACCCTAACCAAGCCAAACCCTAACCCAACCAAACCCCAACCCAACCAAACCCCAACCCAACCAAACCCCAACCCCAACCAAACCAAACCCAACCTCAACCCCATCCCCAACCGAACGCAATCCGAGAACCAACCCAACCTAGCCTAGCGTAGTATAACCCTACCCTAGTCCAACCCAACCTAAACCCAAACCTTAACCCTAACCCAACTAACCCAACCCTATCCCTAACACAACCAAACCATATTCAACCCTAACCCAACCCAACCCAACCTAACCTAACCTAACCCGAAATTAATCTAACCTAACCACCCTTCGAAATTTTTTTTTATAATTGTGTATTCAATGTCTTACAAACTTCATTATCACCATATACAAACTTCACTATCCCTGTATGATCTTCAGTACATCTCTGCATAAACCTCAATATTTACTTGTCTTCAGCGTCTCTGTACAATCACCAGTATCAACCTTTATGAACTGCATTATCAGCCTTTATAAACTTTAATATCAACCTGTATACATTTTAATATTCCATGCATAAAATTTAGAATTCATTGAATAAAATTTACTATCACCCTTTACAAATTTCAGTACCAGCTTACAAGTTTTAGCATCACTGCATCTATGACCTGAACAAAAGTCATCATCCTATGTACATTTTTGTATAAATCTGCATAACCTTCAATATCGCCGTGTAAACTTCAGTACAAATACGCTTCTATTGTATTATTTCCGTGTTCAGTATACCTCAACACAAAATTCATTTTCACGCTAAGTATGCTTCATTATCTGGCTGCTTGAACATCAGTGTAACATTACCTAAACTTCAATATCACACTCCAACTTTAGTACCACCCTGTATAACTTGTTCAAACTGCGGTATCAGTCTGTATAAATTTTGGTATCCCTTGTGCGAATGTTAACCCTTATCCTTCTAATGTGGAGAACATGGTGAGCTAATATCAACAAATGACAGATGGGATTTACTCGGTATTTAAATGCTTAATATCTCCCTGTCTAAACGCTATTTTCGGCTTTTATAAATTTCATAATCGGCCGGAATGTACTTCAGCATCAGACGGTATAAACTTAACCCGTATGAACATACGCTTCTATAAACCTAAATATCGCCATTTATAACCTCCAGTCACAGCCTGTATTAACTTTATCATCACCCTATACAAACTTACATATCAGTCCAACAAATTTCAGCATCACAATATACATAACTTCAGTATTGACCAGTATAAACCAGTATTAACCTGTATAAATTTCAGGATCATTCTGTATAAACTCCAATATCACACAATTCCGTTTCAGCCTTATAACTTCACTGTCAGTACAAATTTCGGTATGAACCTACGTGGACTTCAATATCTGCGTATATAATATCACCCTGTTTAAACCTCAGTATCACCCTCTGCACTCTTCAGTACAATTGTACAAAAACTTCAGTATCGGGTAGAATAAAATTCTTTATCACCTTATAAGCAGCAACTGCTTAAAATCAGTATCTTTTATACACTTCAGCAACAGCCTTAGAGGTTCAATTTGCTCCTGTGTAAAACTTCAGTATAACTGCATAATTTTCAGTAAGTCTTTATTAACTTCAATATATATGTACATAAACTTAGATAAAAACTTGTATACAATTCAGTACCAGTATAATGATCATTACAAATTTGGGTTTCTTTTGCAACACTAGATATTTAAATTTTATATGACTTTCATGTAACGGAAACGAATGGTCACTCACCGTTACCGGGTCAGCAAATACCAATCAGTTCGATATACTTTAGGTGTATCGGAAAACGGCGGTGACGTGACAGTTCGCTGTACTGAAAAGAATGTCCATCTTGCATCTTGCCCCCATAAAACTCACTAATTACCGATTCAGCTCTCACTCAAAGCTTTAAAGTTTACCGGCTGCTACATATCTTGAACGCTACATTGTGAAAGCAGTACATTGTTAAAGTAATTATATTACATTGGCCATGCTGCACTGTCTTCTGATACTCAAGGCTAAGTCGTGCTGACTGGATTTAATTAGAAACTTGAAAACCTACGTTTATTCGAGTAGAGTGAGACCTTTAAAACTGATTTAGCAGCAAACTAGAAATTCTAAATTCGCAAATTTCGTTTAAACTATCTAAATAAATTTCTGTATCAACCATTGTGATTGTCAGTGTTAATCTTCATATATTTCAGTATACCGTCTTATATTCCGTATAATTTTGCATACAATTCATCACTCAGTATACAGTATCAGCCTGTATAAATTTTAATATCACCCTTATGAACATTATTTTGAACAACCTTCAGAATCACCCTGCGTAAGCTTCATTTAACTCAAATTCACTATCAGCATAAATAAAACATCGTAGAAATATCGCCCTGTGTAAATATAAGAATAGCTGCGCAGACCTTCTGTATCAACCTCTATCATTTAGTGCAACTGTAAAATTATATTCAACCTGTATAGATTGTATCAACCTGTATAACCTTCAGTATCAGCCCTACATTCTTCGGTATCAGTCCAAATAAATTCCATCAACAAGTACATATTCAGTATCAACCTATATAACCTCCAGTATCAATGCATTTCTGTATCACCCTGTATCACACTATTATCGGTATCAGCCTTATGAAACCTAGTATCCCCTGTATAAACTTCACAATGCCTGTATGAACTTTACTATCACACAGCATAAACTTCAGTGTATTTTCTGAATAACTCTGTGTCCCCCCTCAGATTGTATAAATTTTTGTATGACCCAATCAGTCTACATAAACTTCTATATCAGACTATGTAAACCTCACGATCGGTCTGTAAAAACTTTAGTCTCACCATGTGTTATCTTCAGTTTATCTCTGCATCATTTTCCGTATCACCCTCTGTAAATTCCAGTATAGCTCGCATAAACTTCAGTATCTACCTCCGTAAACTTCAGTGCAGACCTCGAACAATGTATCAGACTATGAACTTTAGCGTCAGACCATATGAACTTCAGCATAAGCCTACACAAACTTCGGTATCAACCTGTATAAATTTCAGTATCAACCTATATATACTTTAGTATTAAATCATCAGAATACACAAAATTTAGTATCACCCTGCATAAGCTTTAGCACCCTCCCGGTATTTAGTATCGCCCTTACAATATTCAATATCAGATTAATAGGCTTTACATCAACCTGTGTAATCTCAGTACAACCCTCATTAAACGTCCGTATCGTCCTGTGTAACATTTAATATAAATCTCGGTATCACTGTAAAAGTATCTGTATGACATGCACTCTGTATACGGTATCAGCCTGTATAAACTTTAGTATCACCCAGTATAAACTACATCAAGATGTATAAATTTCAGGATTGTCCTTGTAAATTTCGGAATCACCCTATGGAAAAATTATAAATCTAAATTCAGTATCAGCCTGCATAAATTTAATATAACCCTGTAAAAGCTTCAATTTCTGCCCGTATAAATTTCACTACCATCACATATATACTCCACCTATTACGAACTTATATATCACCCTGCATACAATTCAGTATAACTGCATAAAATTCATCACCCTGTAGAATATTAGCCTTTTAAATTATCACCCTCTGGAAACCGTATCCTGTGTAAACTTTAGTATCGGCTTGTATAAACTTCGTCGGCCTGTACAAGTCATCCTACATAAAATTATCATCCTGCATAAACTTCAGCTGCAGCATTTATAAACTTTATCACTATGTATATACTTTCATAAAATATATGAACTTCAACATAGAACTTCATAAACCTGGTACCTACCTGTGTACTGTAGTTATCTCCCTGTATAAAATGAACTTTCACCCTGCATAAACTTTAATTTCAGCTTTATAAAATCTAGCATCACCCGGTACCTCAGTATAACCCTCGAACTTCAGTATCATCCTGTGTAATTTGTGTGTATCTGCTTAATCTTCAGCATCGCTGTGTTAACTACTGTATAAATCTGCATAATTTTAGTGTGTCCCTGTTTAAATTTCGGTGTAACTACCTGAATTTCTGTATCACCCTGTATAATATAATACACGGTTCTTAATCAGTGTAACTTTGTGTAGACTTCAGTATCACACTATAAATCTTAAAATCAACCTGTGTATGGTTCAGGATTAGCGTTATAATCTTCAGTATCACTGTATATTAAAATCGCCCTTCAGAAAGTTCAGGATTAACCTTATAAGCATCAGTATCAACCTGTATAATCTTCAGTATCACCCTCTTTAAAATTCAGTATCATTCTGTATGAACTTTATCACCCTTATAAACTACAGTATCAAACATTATAAACCTCACTAACCTACATGAACTCCAGCATCAACCTGCATTAACTTCAGTACTAATCTGTATGAACTTCAATATTAGCCTTAACTTCAGCTTCTCCCTTGGTAAACATTATTAGTCAGAATAAACTTCAGTATCACCATATGTAAATTTCACTACTATACTCACTTCTGCATCCACCTGTATAAACTCATCACCTGTGTAAACTTCAGTATAACTGCATTACCTTCGGTTACACCCTGTCGTCTCAACTTCAGTTTCTGCTTTTATAAACTTCACTATCAGCCTGATTCTTCAGCATCAGACTGTATTAACTTATCAGCCAATATAAACTTACATATAAGCCTGTATAAACTTTAGTATCAATATTTATAGAATTTGGTACCAGCCTTATAGTTTTAATATCCTTACATACTTCAGTATCAATATTATACAACTCAATGTCACTGTGTATATACTTTAGTATCACTCTGAACTTCAGAATCAGCCTGAATAAATTTTAGTACCACTCAGTATAAACATCAGTGTCTTCCTGTATAAATTTCAGTATCAACCTGTATAAATTTCAGATTCAGACTGCATTAACTTCAATATCACCCTGAACAAAATTAAGAATAAGCCTCGCATCACCCACTGTAATCTTCAGTATAACTATACGTAAGTACACCCTACATAAACTTCATTACCAGCCCGTATGAACTCCAGCATAAGACTACAAACTTTGGTAAGACTATACCCTAGTATCAGCATGTATCAACGGATTTCCTTGTACACACCTTAGTATCAGGGTGCACAAACAGTAACAGCCTTACAAATTTAGTATTCCCCGTACACACCAGTGTAAATCTATATATATTTAACTATCATCCTGTATAACTTTCAGTATCAATCTCTATAAAATTTACTATCACCTGTATATTCAGTATCAGCCACTATAAAGTCCTGGATCAAGCTCTACAATCTTCAGGATTGGCCTGCATAAAACTCAGGATCAGCCTCTATAAATTTCACTGTATCGCTGGATAAGTTTCTGTATTACACTGTGCCAACTTCAGTAAATTTATCACCCTGTGTAACATTCAGTTACAACCTACATAAACTTCTGTATCAGGTGGTATACACTCTAGTATCACTCTGTACATACGTAACAGCCTGTAAAGATTTCACCACCAGAATGAATAAACCAGGATCGAGCTGTACAAATTTCATAATCACCCAATTAAAATTCATAATAACTGTATAAACTTTAGCATCGATCTTATAAACACGGTATAAATTTTATCACTTATGAACTTCTGTATCAGCCTTATATATTTCAGTATCACACTGAACCTCAGTATCAACCCGTATAAACGTCTGAATTGGCCTTATAAACTTCAATATCAGTCCAATTTTTTCTGTCGGTATTGGCCATTATTTGTGATGGACCCTGAAGACACACATTTACACTGCATGCTAATGACACTGTGTACCCAGATCTGAACCTGCTTTATCACAAACAGCATTTCATTAAACAAAGATCAATATAGAACTGCAGCCAATATGTGAAGGGAATAATTCATTTCTGTACATCAGTTACCAATTACCACTCATGTGTCCCCCCAATTACATGCCACTATTTCATGAGATACAATATGAGTCAGAACTTGACCTTGTGCAACACATTGCTGCTCATAATGTTTGTGTTTATTTATACCGCATAATATACTATGTAATATATTGCTTTGAAAATTACATTTGTGAAAATGTATGTTGTTTATAGTATGTGACAGGCATCTAGATTGTTTGAACTATACCACAAAATGCAGTAATGATTAGAGTACAGGCACGTATCAACAAGGCACATCTGCATATAAAAGCAAATGTGCTAGGCTGAGATGCTCTGGAGCAACACCAGAGGTTGCTAAGAAAGAATGTCTGTTTTCATAAATGTTAACTAGAAATTGTAACCCACTGTGAATAAAACTACTTCATGATATTACACCAGCTTTGAGCATACAAATGGCCAACAAGTTTCCTATTATATGTTTAAAATTTCAGCTACACAATCATTACATTCCTGCCAACAGATATACCACGAGCCAGCCAGTTAAGTCCAGCTCCCATTCACAAAATTTGCAACAAAATGTGTATTAATACTGTCCTCCCATCTACATTTGATATCCCCCTATATTTGCAACCAAATTTTAGTACACACCTTTGTTTAGCTAGTGTGTACTCCACATTATGCCTTCTTGAACACCTTCCTGGTTAAAGAGTATTAATTATGAAGTTCACTGCAATATTAATCTTCACTCTCTTCAGCTCTTCATTTTCAAACACAGTAAATCTTTGTTGTTTTCTAATAAAGACGGCTCACCTTTTGTATCTATTCAAAACAAGATGAATCAAATTTCATTAATTTCAAAACTCGGTTTTCCACACAGTGGACAAGACCTATTCTACACACCAGGATGCATTTCCAAGGTCTTCTCTGCTGCACACTTCATAATTTTCATTCCATAAAATCGAATAATGGGGACTTTCACTGAACAGTGTCAATGCATTCCACTTTTCATTACATTGCACAAAAATAAGGAAAATGTCATGTTAAGACATAGATGTGTGTTTTGGCACAACTCTTTAAACTAATTAGCTAACTACTATTCAAGCACGAAATATTTCCAAATGCTACAAACAAAAATCTTATGCAATTTGCGACCAAAATCATTTTTCTTATGTCTTACAGTTTTAAAAATAATTAAGCCAAAGGATTTCTATGCTGCAACACATTACATCTTAAGAACATGGACTAATTCTGACCACAACTGTTATTGCAGACCTGTACACAAATCTGCCAGACACTCTCAAATTTCACAGAGACTAAAAGAGGAGGAGACATGTTTACCTAACAGCCTAAATACTACCAACAATATCAGAAGCCTCTGTAGCAGCCCACCCTTCTGCCTATAAGCAATGATAGTCAGTATTCACAAAGTCAAAACAGCAAACATGGTGTAACTCTTATGTTTACATTGCCTACCCTGTAACTAATCACTCTAATTTCACCATACTACAGCTTCAAAGGATTACTTCACCAAATGTTCTACCAACCGAAGCCCTTGAGAACATAAATTTGAGTCCATAATGACGGGAACTAATACTGATAACAGATACTAATTAAGAGATAGCCATTACAAAAAGGCCTACAGCAGAAGATACAGCCAATAAAAGAGAATGTGAACCCAGAAACGAGCAAACACATCAGAATGGTTAACAAATTGGTCTTCTTCCTACCTTAAGTAAAGGTGCTCCACTTGAATGAGCAGCAGGATCAGCTAATTGTTCTCACGCACAACAATCACCTCACATTCTCCATCTTCCTGAGACAACTGCTGAGATGGACCTCTTGTCTGGGCTGCAAACACATTGATATTTATTAAGATATCTATGCAAACCAACTCCTGATAACTTAAGATATCTATGCAAACCATCTCCTGATAACTATCATTTTAAATTAATCTTACATTTCAGGTCTGAAGGTCCACAATTTTTTCTTACAGTGTAGGCCTACACTTTCTCTGCATAAATTATTATAAATAAAATACCGCTTTAAATTCACATACAATTCAGTCTATACCACATTCCGTTACAAGCCTGCACCTAAAATAATCGCTACTTGTTGCAACAAGACCATTTTCTTCTCTTTTATGTGAGTAATAAAACACTTTAATCACTATGATTAGAAATTTTGAATGAAACGCATCCTTTAGGTAAATAGAATGTTCTCAAAGAATCAGTTTCTCTCTGTAAGCAGCATTTATTACTGCAACGAACGATAATAAAGTGCAGAATTAATACCAATAATGTTTAATTATAAGGAGAGCTAGTTAATGAATTATATGATAGAAAAATTACATTTTAACCTCTAAAAAAGTGAGACATGTGCAGGCACATTAACTTATCTCAAATGTGGTGCATTGTTTACAACTACAGTATACTGTTTAGAAATAGGATACACTATTTAAAAACTTTTAAAAAAATTCCTCATAAAACACAAAAGACAAAATTTATATTATTTCAAAGATGAATCCTCAGTCTCATGGAAGTTACAATATGATACTATAATGTGTCTCCATATGGTCTGCCAAATACACACTACAAGCAAATGGTAATGATTATAGAAATGTGTTCAGTCTCATGCCAGGCAGCAGCTGGGTTGCAGGTTCAAATCCTCCCCACACAAATCCCCCCATCAATAACCACCCTACATATGAGTGCAAAATCAGCAAGTTTGGCTTTCCATCATGGACTGCTCCTGCAGCAGAAAAACCATAGGATTCCCAACTGAGGACAGTATTGGAAAACTGCTCTTAAGGAGAATGACATCTGACCACTGATGGGTTAGTTCACTATTCTGTCAGCCTTTCGGTACATTAGACTACAAGCAGTCAGTCAATTTACGTATAAACACAGGCATGTTCACATTGGGGAGAAAAGGGTACCTGAAAACAATAATTAGAAAATATTTTCTCAAGCCTATGAAGGACATTTTATTCAACACAACTGATATGATGCTGAAGAGGCGTAGTACTTAACATACATGGACTGTATTTAAATCACTAACTTATACCACATTTTTATGTAATTAATATTTATCTCTGATGCTGCATCATGTACAAATCTGCCCCATACTTGGGGTACACTGGAACAAAAAATTATTTAAAATAATTTAAATGAACTTGATGTCCCCAACAGCACACCGTCTCCCTGTCTACGTGTTTCAAGAAATTAACACAAAGCTATTTCAGTGCTACAGTGCATACAGTCTCACCTAAAACCATTGGTCGTGAAAATTTTGCCACAGTGCCATCCCTTTCGGTTCCACTCACGTTATCTCTTAAGAAGAGACAAGGCGTCAAGACACAGCTCTCTTATCATCATCCAGTAAACAACGAACATGTTTTGTTCTCCAAGATCACAAGCTCCCAGCTTTACCTCGAGTAGATACTACTTTGAGAAAGCCAAGAAATAGTCAGTGGCTGCATTTTGCAACAGCCGTTGGAGTCACTGTTGCACTGGGGTCAAGACAGTGTAAACCACATTGTATTTGAAGATGAGGTCCGTACCGCGCAATGAAAACTATCCGTCTCAGTTATAAAAACAATCAGTTAATGCTGTATAGGAAAATAATCACTGTTTGTTCTGAGATCCACACAAAACACATAAATACACTGTGGGGGCACAACGTAGAATTGTTGAATGTTAAACTGGCGGTACTAACATGTGTTGTACAACTGTCGCATTGGGTCGCCTCATAACAGAACCGTTCGCTCAACTGATCTAATCGTATGCCCTGTTCAGCACACACAAAACTTTGCTTTCTGTACTTTAAAATTCATGAGCAAGAACACACTGATGGCACCACAGACGTTGCGGTGTGCTTCTGATTGGGTTAATGACCACTAGGGGGCGTTTACTGTAATACTTCAGTAACAAGAGTGAACAGCGACAGACCACAAGCAAAACTGAATTGCCTCTTCGATCTTAAAGGACTAATCACCTAATTCGAAATTTTTAATAATAATAATAATAATAATAATGCAACTTTATGAATTTGGACACAGAAGGGAAAGTTCTACGCTGATCGGCCTGCTTGGAAGACAAGACACTGATCGGCATAATCTGCAGACACCTGAAGGACCCAGGAGCAAAGTGGTAACTATACGCACCACTGACTTTCAAACGTTCAAAAACTCCGAAATTTGCCGTAAGTTATGTACTCTGCACATGTATCAAAACAGCGGTTATTTCCCCAATAGCACTGGTCTTTGTAATGAACACGCAGTGTGTGTTTATGAAGTACGAGCCACCAAAAGCCTAGCATGACGCGTTGTGTTATGTTCTTCAGTTCCACGCACGAGCCGTGAGGCTGACGTAAATTGTTGTCAGCACAAAGTCATTCTGCTCTGAATTGCTCTCAGGGACCTGTAATTTAACGCTCCTCCTTCGAACATCTTCCTCTGTCATAATGCAGTAAATATTCGTCAGTTTCGCTTGTAGGATGGCGACCATACCGCGTACCGGAGCGATATGACGCTACAACACAGTGCCATGGAGAATAATGTGCCTCCGAATGAGCGTAACGGCCAAATTACACAGCTTCACACTCCAGCCGTTCGTAGTATCAATTTCACAAAATTCTTACATCTCTGTCTCCGAATATTTTTCTCTGCCGGCATAACAGCCCATTCACGAACGCGCCGTCCACATGGCACCAACACGCGAGACCGCTGCTCGCTGTAGACATGAGCAGGTATCAGTTTTGGAAAAAACGGCCCCATTCACAGTCATATAAGGGTCCGCCTGTTGCCAAACGGCTGTGGTTACTGTATCAGTTCTGAGTAAAAGCACAAACAGTCCCTACAGCGAACGGCCCGCTCTGTCCTTAAATGTTCACATATCTGGCAAAATATACTGCCGTTTAACCCGGTTTATGGTCAAGAATGCAATCGCATACTGATTAGCATATAAACACATTACAAATGACATAACTCTATTTTAGCACCGAAAGCGAAGCATTACTCTTGTAATACAACAAAAAACAGTTTCTACCATTTAGAAAATTTTCTTGCATAACCTTGCTCAAGTCAACCGAAACTAAAATTACAATATTTTTTTCCATAAATCTACTGCAAACTTCAGTTACAACCAAAAAGTTCCCACTGCAACAATACGGTGTGCCAGCACTCGCACTGATATCTGGTGAATTGCGGGGATGCAACAGTTAATGGGTACAACTGACAAAATTGGTGCCCAAGAACACAATATAAACTCAGGAAAATCAAGACGAAAATCGTACGGGACGAGAAATTACACCGACAAAACACGGAACACTGTGCTTACCTGAAATACTGAACAGTAACCCGTCAAAACACCGTAGATTTGAAACGAACTGGAAATAACAACAGAATACCACGCAGCCGTACGCCACAGTTCACCGCTTGCTTCTACCTTAAACTATACCACAACTTTCCAACGAACACAACTGCCTAGTGAGCGAAGATGGTGGGTGCTTATATCACGGATCAGAGATCAAGCGAAGTAGTTAGCAGTTCCCATGTTTCACAACAGGTGGCATAATTGTGTTAATTCATATGATGAATGTGGCACACAACGTATTTTTCCTAGGGTTCAGAAATACGCCACGAAGTCGATTGTCGAATTGAGAGCAGCACTGTTCTGAGTTGTTACGCAAGTACAGGCAATTCCTTACCGATGTTTCGGGACAACATATCAGTCCTATCTTCTAGAGTCTTTTTTCTTTGTTTCTTGCCCCCTGAAGATGGGACCAATTGATTGTCCCGAATCGTCGGCACGGAATAACCACCACCCACTGCACAAAAACGCAGAAAAACGCAGTTCTCATCTATTTCGCGGCGGAAACCTGAAATCATGATTGCGGACTTTTTACCGACGCTTAGGAATAGACGTCCTAGTCTTCATGTACACTGAATATAAAACAGCAAGGTCCTCCGTAACGTTGGTAACTTTACCAGCCGACACGGTGTCGCATCCCAGTAACAATGCTGTGAGAACCTCAAATCTCGCAAAGTGTGATATTCCCTTATTTGTATAGCAGCCTAATGTTTACACAGTGTCCACTGGGCCACATCCGGCACCATATAAATACGGAAACTTTATTGCTTTAAGCTCCATTTTGGTATTATCCTTATATCTAATATTAGTGTCATACTGTTTCACGGAAAATACTTAAGATATTTCAGAGTATTGATTACGAAATGTGTATGCAGTCTACTGACTATTATCGACTACGTATTACTACAAACTCATTATTACGTCTTTTTACCTACTTTTCCCCAATTCAGACAAAAGTTCTAGTAAAACAGCGCAATATTTTATCCATGCCCTCAAGTAAGGTACTGCTTTCAATGCATGTATATTTAAGAAATTCAGACTAGCTCAACGGCACTGTTTGTGATACAGTATACCGGCACTGTGTGTGGTACAGTATACCGGCACCGTGTGTGATACAGTATACCGGCACTATGTGTGATACAGTATACCGGCACTGTGTGTGATACAGTATACCGGCACTATGTGTGATACAGTATACCGGCACTATGTGTGATACAGTATA